>ERZ772956.4-NODE-4-length-306484-cov-7.441832_pt1 | contig 306484 bp, 302 predicted proteins | sample MGYA00580683_ERZ772956 | MGnify/ENA primary metagenome ERZ772956 (study PRJEB29015, sample SAMEA2738077) | human oral metagenome | biome: human oral; feature: human-associated habitat; material: saliva | place: China | collected 2212 ... | reverse complement strand
TCTTTTGATCATTTGATATTTGGAGGCCGTCTGAAAGCCCTACTCTATACTTTATGAGACTTACTAATAAATTATACACGGGATAAGTATTCGCCAGTACGTGTATCTACTTTGACTACTTCATCTTGTTGCACAAATAAAGGTACACGTACTACTGCACCTGTTTCTAAACGAGCAGGTTTGCCGCCACCGCCCGAGGTATCGCCGCGTACGCCTGGGTCAGTTTCTACAATTTGTAATTCTACAAAGTTAGGGGCTGTTACAGATAATGGTGCGCCATTAAACAATGTGATGGTGCACAGTGCATTTGAATTTTCTTTTAGCCACTGGGCAGCATCGCCCATTGCATTTTTATCCGCTTGTAACTGCTCAAACGTTTCAGGGTGCATAAAATGCCAAAATTCACCGTCATTATATAGATAGTTCATTTCAGTATCTACAACATCCGCCCCTTCTAGGGTGTCGCCTGACTTAAAAGTTTGTTCTAACACCTTGCCAGTTTTTAGGTTACGCAGTTTAACACGGTTAAATGCCTGACCTTTACCAGGTTTAACGTATTCATTTTCTAAGATGGAACAAGGGTTACCATCCAACATCACCTTTAAACCAGCTTTAAAATCATTGGTAGAAAAACTTGCCATGAAATTACCTTTTATCAAAAAATATAGTAAAATTATGTTTTTTCTTGCCTAAAAAAAGCAAGCAATTAACCGCTTATTCTAACAAATTTTACCAAAGCAAACAATAAGCCAAATCTTTTTACAAAAAATATTTGATAAAAAGATTTTAGTAAAGTAATTTAATTACAAATATCAGCTATGACCCAACATTTTTTGATAAAACAACCAATCACAACCAGCAAACCACAAATATCTAACTGGCAAAATGAACTGCAAAATGCTATTTGTGATATTCATCAGCTTTGCCAGCTATTAGATATTGAGACGCCAACCAATTATCAACCTAATTTTCCCCTAAAAGTTCCTTTGGCATTTGTTCAAAAAATGCAAAAAGGCAACCCAAATGACCCCTTATTATTGCAAGTTTTGCCATCCATACAAGAAACACTACCAACCATCGGATACACTAATGACCCATTACATGAACATAGTCACAATCCTATTAAAGGGCTTTTACATAAATATCAAAGCCGGGTCTTAATTACCTTAACAGGTGTTTGTGCGATTAATTGTCGATACTGCTTTCGCCAGCATTTTGACTACGGGGCAAACCTGCCAACTAATACGGAAATTGGAGAAATTTATCAATATATTCAATATGATAACAAAATAAAAGAAGTGATTTTTAGCGGAGGCGACCCATTAAATCTTTCTAACCGGCGATTAAAAATATGGTTTGAAATGCTATCAAAATTACCTCAAATTCAAACCATTCGTTTACATACACGCCTACCTGTTGTTTTAGCCTCTCGAATTGATGATGAGCTGCTTGATTTATTCAAATCTTATCAAAAGAACATTGTTATAGTTTTACATATTAACCACCCACAAGAAATTGATAAAAATTTAAAAAAACAATGTCAATTATTAAAAGATGCCGGAGTAACGCTATTAAATCAAAGTGTATTATTAAAAAACATTAACGATGACGTACAAACCTTAATTCAATTAAGTTATGATTTATTTAATAATGGTATCATACCCTATTATTTACATATTTTAGATAAAGTAAATGGTGCAGCCCATTTTGATATACCTATAAAAAAAGCAATTAATATTTATTGGGAACTTTTAGAAAATTTATCAGGATATTTAGTGCCAAAGTTAGTACAAGAATTACCAGATAAACCTTATAAAACTCCAATTAATATTTATCAATTTTTATAATTGTATGACAAATATTTATTTTATCAATTTATTATCTAGGAAAATTTATGTCTGAGATTATCAAACAGCGTTTAAATCATTTGCGTGTTTTTATGAAAAAACATCAAATTAATGCGCTTATCATTCCAAGTTCTGACCCACATATGTCAGAATATTTACCCAAATATTGGCAGGGTCGGCAATGGTTATCTGGATTTACTGGTTCTTTTGGCACATTATTAGTACTGGAAAATCAGGCTTTTTTATGGACTGATAGTCGCTATTGGATACAAGCCAATATTGAATTAAAAAATACTACCATTGAATTAAAAAAATATGGTGTGGACATTGACATGGTGGATTTTTTATCACAAAACCTACCCAATCATGCCAAAGTAGCCATTGATGGCAATGTTTTATCAGTAACTCAATATGAATGCTTTATACAAAATTTTTCTGATAAAAACATCGAATTGATTAGCGATTTGGATTTATTAAATGAAGTATGGCAAGATAGACCCTCACTACCCAATCAAAAAACCTACATTCATTCAAGTGATTTTATAGATGATAGTATAGAAAATAAACTTGCCCATATACGATTTGAATTAAAAAAATCACAAGCAGATTTTCATTTAATTAGCAGTCTAGATGATATTGCTTGGATAACCAATTTACGCGGAAATGATATTGAATTTAATCCTGTCTTTTTAGCTTATTTATTTATCAGTGAAGACGAAACTATTTTATTTATTAATTCTGAAAAATTAGATAAAAAAACAACAGAACTATTAAATAATAACCGCATTCAAATAAAAGATTATTTTGATATTCAAGATTATTTATCTAACAAACAATTTGATAGCGGCAATCTACTGATTGACCCCAATAAAACTGCCATTGGCACTTTAAAGCATTTATCTAAAAATATGGTTTTAACCAAACAAACCAATCCTAGCACTCTACTAAAAGCCATCAAAACCCCTAAAGCGCTCAAACACATTAAAAACGCCATGATATCAGATGGGGCAGCTTTGTGTGAGTTTTTTGCTGAATTTGAACAACGATTACAAAATGGCGAGTGCTTATCCGAGCTTGATGTGGCTGATTTACTTACTCAAAAGCGTAGCCAAAAACCTTATTATGTTAGTGCCAGTTTTGATACCATTGCTGGTTTTGCTAAAAATGGTGCCATCGTTCACTATAAGGCTGACCATGATAACTTTTGTTATCTAGATGGTGATGGACTGCTTTTAATTGACTCGGGCGCACAATACCAAAATGGTACCACAGACATCACTCGCATGATGGGCATTGGTAATATTAATTACCAACAAAAACAAGATGTTACAGACGTATTAAAAGCTCATATTGCGCTGGCTACCGCCTATTTTCCAAAAGGCACATTAGCATCGGAACTAGACGTCTTAGCACGGGTAAAACTTTGGCAAAAAGGCTTAGATTACGGACATGGCACAGGTCATGGTGTGGGTTATTTTTTAAACGTTCATGAAGGTCCACAATCCATCTCAAAAAACGCTCCAAGAACTTTAGAACGCACCATGAAAATCGGTATGGTTACCAGTAATGAGCCCGGGCTGTATCGTACAGACAAATGGGGTATACGCTTAGAAAATCTCATGGTGACAGTAGCGGCAAACAAAACAGAATTTGGCGAGTTTTTAACCTTTGAAACACTAACATTGTGTCCGTTTGATACTCGACTCATTTTAATAGAACAACTAAATAGTGAAGAGAAGAAATGGCTCAATGATTATCATCAACTAGTGTATGATAAATTGCATGACAAAGTAGAAGGTCTTGCCAAGACATGGCTCACCGCTCGAACAAGACCCGTTTAATTTTAACTTTTAATTAACTTAATTTTTACCAAGATGAATTGGCGGCAGTGAAGTTACATGCTGTACCGCCTTTTTCCCAGTATTTTTTCCCTTGACTGTTCAAACAAATCACCCCGTCATTGGCTTGAGTTGTGCCAGTAATTGGTGTCGCTACTATCTCCCAAGCATTGGCGAAATTAGCATTACCACCCGCCTCCACTCTTAGTGTTAAATTATATAAGGGCGAGCCATTGTTTGGAAAGGTATTTTGAGCACGCAAATTAGTAAGCGTCATACCTTGAAAACTGCGATTTGCGGTTTGATAACGCTGAGCATCTTGTGCCATGCGCATCATTTCAGCCTGCATATCGCCACGTTTAGTTTTGCGAACGTATTCGGTATAATTTGGCAATGCAATCGCTGCTAAAATTGCAATGATTGCTACCACAATCATCATCTCAATCAAGGTGAAACCAAGTTGTTTTTTTACCATGGTTCTGACTCCGACCCGCAATTTGTCCAATTTTCCACTTGATTATAAGTTTTGGTCTGGCAGCGCAGACCAGAACTGGTCATTAGAACATCGTAATTACGGTCATCAGCAGGCGTTCGCTCCGCTATCATCACCCAACCCAATCCTGTCGCTGAAGAATCAGAAAATGGTTTATGAGTGTCAGCATCCACAAGAGTGATGGTATAACGAACATCTTGAGGTCTAGTCACAGGTACAGTTAATTTACCGTCAGCAACGTTAAAACCGGAATAAACATGAGTTGGATTAAATCCTTTGTAGCTAAAATTTTTTCCCTTAAAACGCTCAAGCTCACCTGCCAATACTTGCATTTCCTGCTTGGCAAGTGCAAGGCGCTGTCTGCGCGTATACTCTTGATAGCTTGGGGTAGCGATGGCGGCGATGATGGCGATGATCGCCACCACCACCACCATCTCCAATAACGTAAAACCAAGTTGTCTTTTCATCAAAATTTTTCCTTGCCAGTTCAATCATTCTAGCGATTAATTGGCTTTTGTTCTTGGTGTATCTTCATACCAACGAACAGGTTTATTACTAATGCTAGATATTTCCTGCAAACAAGCTGGACTATTCTTATAAGCTGATTTTGTGCAATCCACTGTTGGAGAAACTGTGCCATAGGTATTAGCATTACTACTATCTTTGGCATTACCAGTTCCTGCCTGCACAATACCTACACCAAGCTTGAAACGGAATTTTGAACCATCTTCTGGATTGGTATTGCCAACGACAGATTCACCCAAACGTTTGGTTGTTTCTTTGTTACACACCCCACCTGGCATACAAAATACTTCTTGGAAGCTTTCACCAATAATGCCCGCACTGCAGCTTGATTGTTCAACCGTACCACCCTCAGGAGTATAAGTACTAACAAACAAGAAGTTATCTACAACACGAGGAGAACTGTAGCCTTTTAGTCTACCATTGGCAGCAGTAAAGTAAAATTTCCAGCCTTGTACACCATCTGTTGCTTTTACTTCAGTATTGGTTGCACGTGTAACTTCTGTTAATTTATCCACACCTGCATCAGTTACGCTTGGGGTAAAACTGCTTTTTGCCATACCGCGTTTTAAAACGTCGCGATCAAAAATCACAAACAAACCATCTCTTGCACTTTCGGTATTAACCGCCAGTGGTGAACTTCTATTGCCAGAAGCAATGGAGATAACACCAAATTGACCAGTTACACCTTCTTGAGAATGCACAGATAAACTTGGGGTGTCATAAAAACGAGGTGATAATCCGCCTGGTTGATGTCCATTGTAAACACGTACCACACGAGTTGCTAATGATTTTGAATTGTCGGTGTGATCATAACCATTATCCAAATCCACACGGAATACTTGACCGCCCAAATCGCCAAAAATCAAATTATCCACCAAACCATCGTTATCACGGTCAAAGGTTGAAATGTTACTTACAACACTATACTGTAAGGCTGGATTATTGATTGAATGAGCATTACCACTAGCTGTTGTATTAGGAGCGTATTTGCTAGACCACCATAATAATTCACCTGTATGAGCATCAAACATATACACACCTGCACCCGATGCCTGACCTGTGGTGTTAGCGGTCGCTTGGTCATATAAACGGTTTTCATAACCTGCATCATAACCACCACCCACAAACATCACCAGACGGCGCTGACCCTGCCATCTTACAAAACCAAGGACAGGTTTTGACCAGCTTTGACCCATATAATATAAAGGTGTGTTGAGTGCAGCAGATTCTGGTGCGATATGGAATTTTAATTTTGGAGCATCCACATTAGATAAATCTAGAGCATAATAACTTCGTCCGCCCATGCGCATACCACCATACACCCACTGCAATCCAAAACCACCAAGATTGGTAGAGGTTGCTGCCGTATTGTTTGGATCATTTACAGTAAATCCACCTGAATCCAATGCTTTATATTGGGTATAAGCTGTCCACTGTCCATCCATGCCATAGTTCATAGCACCTAAAGCTGTTTCAGCATCTTGGAAATTTTGGCGATTATCAGGACGAGTTGTAGAACCTGTTATCATTTCCTGAGGAACAAAAGCAACTTTTTCCATCCCTGTTTGAGTATTAACTACATGAATCATGCCTTGAGTGCTGCCATACAACAAATAATCTTCACGACCGTCTGAAGTATTTAAACCACCACTATCACGCACAACTTTACCCGTTTGAGTTAAAATGATGGGCGTGGAGTGCAGCACTGCACCAACTTGTCTTAACTCTGAAAGTGTCGGTAAGGCACTTTGTTCAACTGGTGCACCATTGACATCCACTTGATAACCCAAAGCATTTAACCAAGCATTCCGATAAACCGAATTGCTTAATACCGCGTTACCACCATATAGGTTGTTTACAGTAACTTTAGTTAAAAGAGTATTTACACTTCTATCAGTGTTTGTAAATACCTGTCTTTGATTTTGACGTAATGGCAATTTGGAGGCCACACCAGCATCCCAATAGCCGGTAGCGTCAGAGTTAATAAATCCAGTGTCGTCAAACAAAGGATTGCCATCTTTACCTAAAATCTTTTGATTTTTAACAAGATACTTATTCATATCACCCGCCCAAAATCTATAACTTGAACCAACTTTGGGGGTGAATGTACCATAATAAGCATCATCCATATAACGAAGTGGATTTAATGGATTAACTGGAATAAATGGTTGACCTGTAACCACTTCAGGAATATCTGTAGTTATTTGACTAATAAAGGCATTAATACTATTAACCACATCTTCAGAACGGTTACCTGAATACCAACCACCTTCTCCTTTAATTCCCCATCGAGCAAAGTTTAATGGACTATGAATTACGTCCACATAAGAACGTCTACCCCCATCAAAAGCAAGCAAAGTTGCCTCGCTAGGTAAAGTTCTGGCATAATCATCAATAGCTTTTAGGTTTTCTGTTTTTTTCTTATTGGAATCATAAGCAGGCGCAAAGATATAAGGACGACCAAAACCTACTGCTGCTGTTTTAAATTTAATACCATGAGGGTTTTTTGTGCCATCAAGCAAGGTTTCAGAAAATTTATGGATACATGTCCAGTCATCATCACCACAACTAAAACTTGAACCTTGGCTACCCAAAGCTAAACGCATCATACGCTCTTCGCCAGGTAAAATAGATGGGGCACCATCTGAGAGCATATAAACACCCTGGCCATTACATACTCGCTCACGTTCAGGTTGAGTTAGAGATTCTGGAGCTTGATAAGTTTTTCTATCAGCTTTTTTGGCATCAAAACTAGAAAATGGAAAACCAGAACCTGAATAACCATAAGTAGGGCTATAATAACCCCACAACATTCTGGCATTTGGCTGTTGAGCTGGTCGAAAATAGCTACTTAACAAGTTTTGAGGGATTGCCGTTGGATAGACAAAACTAGTGTCACCACTAATTGCGCCTCTAGGAGCTTCACTAGCATTAAATACCCATCTAGAACATATACCATTTGATTGCCAGGTTGCGCACCAGCGTTGAGCAAAAGACTGAGTATCTTGCATGTAGAGCTGACGCATGGTAACATCGTTTTCAAGAGTGGTTGTACCCATCATGTAGGATACAACTTCGGCATAGCTACGTGCGGTTGGCGTTGATGAATAAGCTCGGAAAATTTGTTCGTCTTTTAATAAATCTAATAAATGCTGGCGCTGGGTCTTACCATTAACCACTTCATCAAGCGGACGAGCAGGCACACGTACCGCTCCTGCGTCACGATAATATGGCTTATCTGGTGAGTTTAAAGGGTCGCCAGTTGGTGTCCATGGCTGACCATTTTGACGAGCAACAACTCCCAAAGTTGCAATACCAATAATTTTATCGTCGCTTAATCTTTCAATACCTTTGACTGGATTGCCAGCAAGTGTATCATATAGTGCCTCTTTTAATCGGCTCATGCGATCATAACAACGATAAAATTGACTACCACCTGTACCCATTAAATTACAGCCTTGTGGGTCAGTAACCCACGCTCCTGGTGCTTGAGGGTAATAATAACGAGATCTAGCATAATAGTTGGCATTATTGACCTGATTTTTTGGAATATCACAAAAACTTCGACTATAAAGTTTGTTTCCACTGGCATCTACCACATTTTCAGTCTTAATTTTTCTACGGCTAGGATAACCGCCACCATAATAACAAGGATTGGTGGCTTGAGAATACTGCAGTGCGTAATCCGTTAAAAATGCATCATCACCCATAGAACCTGAAATATCAATGGTTAACATTAGAGTGGTTTTGCCTTTAGTAGCCACCTGATAAATCTCTGTATCTGTTGCCTGAGCGATAGGAGTTGTTATTGCCATCACCGCCATTAATGTGCTAATGGATGCACATAGGGCTTTTAAGGATAATTTTTTCATGATTTGACTCTATTATTTACTCTTACCAATTTATTTACTGTACTTTTACTGCGTTACCTGACTCAAAATCCACACTTTGCACTTCATAAGCCACACCTAACGCTTGCAAACATTTAGCATTGGTTTGAGTGGTTGCCTCATCTTCAAAAGCGGTTTTTTGCAAACAGCCATTAATTTGTTCAGGTGTAATGGTAGAATTGGTAAAGGTTGGCATTACTGAAATTGACGATAATGACAAATTAATTCGATTTTCAATTGTTGGCACACTACTTGATACAGTATAACCCTCGGCAACTCTATCATCAGCGGTATTGCGACGCATATGCACTTGAGTGATGACCGCATTACGACCTGATGATGCTTTATCTGTTGTACAAAAATTACCCACTCTATCAGGTGTATTACCTTCATTAATCACCGCTGCTTTACTGTAATCAAAGGTGTCAGCGTCTTTGGCGTTATAACAAAATACCATTTCTTTGGTAGCATTTGCAGGATTTAACAAAAAGTTGTACATACCACCTTGGGCAAAGTTTGCCTCAACTTCACTTTTGTCCATGCTTTCAAATTTAGTCAATGCTGAGTCGTTATTGTTAATCAACAAATTACCTGCTTGTGTGTTGGTGGATAATCGCATGCCAAATACACCCGAACGCAGTGCCACCGTACCTGCAACTGCAATTAATAGTAGCACCACAAGCACAATAATCATGGTTGCCCCTTGTTGTTGTTTCATTTACTCAACTCCTTGACTGTTACGAATCGCTACCATCTGAGTTACTGGCACTCTAAGATGACTGGCGGTAGATGGCGGGTTGGATAGTTTGACTTCCTGACCAGCGATGGTAAATGTTGGATTGGCATTAATACTACTATCAGCATGCACCGAACCTGATGAGCGTATCACCACACCAATTTCAACAGCAACAACCGCATCACCAGTTGGGGCCGAAATGTATTCTTTTAACGTCTGATAACGCAATTGGTCGTCTTTGCGGTCAGCAGGCGTGCCATTAAAATCCCTTGTAACCACACTCACTTTAAAACTTTCAGCATCAGCGATGGCAATGGCGGGTTTGCCTGTCTTTTTTTCATCAAGCACCTCACAAAATAGTCCATAACGGGTATCGCCTTGATTTTGCTGAACATCGGGTAGTTTATCAATGTAATAGCGCTGAATAATTTCCTTATCCTGTTCAACAATCACGCCTTCACAATTCATTGTGTTGTTTTTACGGTTAACATAACGAATGGTGAGTTGGTCACTATCTGGAGTCATTATGCTCTGCCCAGACTCTGCTTTAGTAACTTTATCAGCAGTAACGCCAGCTATAGTTTGAAAAACAATACCTGACTTGCTATTTGAATGGCTAACAAAATCACTGCCTGAATCCAAATTAATATGGCGCAAATCTTTTGCGACATTGGTTAAGCCAAATGTTGCATTTTGCTGAATGCTAGATAAGCCATTTTGCATTGCAAGCGAGCGCTGTGAACTTAAAAACATCATCAAAGCTGCCGCCGTAACAATCAACCCAAGCGTAATGGCAATCATTAGTTCAATCAGCGTAAACCCTTGCTGGTTTGAAAAATTAGGGTTTTGCATAACTAAAACTCTCCATAAAAATACATTGGGCATCATTGGCATAAATTAAGGTGTCTGAAATGCAATCCGTATCAGCGGCACCAATCGTTGGGGTGGTTTTACCCCACGCCACAAAAATACAGTGGCGTTTTTCTGCTGTGCCTGCCATCGGGCATTGCCGAATCGCTATGTCCATCGCCATTTTTTCAGCATTTTGAGCAACCACACTAAAATCAAACTGGGCAAGCTCATTAGGTGTGCAGTTAGCAGTTCTACAATTCTTTGCAGAAGTTTTGGTGTTATAATTGCCTTCAAATACTTTTGTACCCTCGCGATTGATTCGCATGCGTTCATGCAAATCACGAGCAAATTCCACCGCTCGGGTGTTATTATCTGCTTCCAAACCCACTTTGGCTGAGCGCACCTGCATGCCTGCATAACCAAGCACTGCAATTGCCAACAGTGATAAAGCAACCATCACTTCCAATAAGCCAATGCCTTTTTGGTGGGAAATTTGATTAGAAAACATTTGATGAGAATTAAAAATAGGTTTCATCGTTTATTCCTGAGGGCAAGCTGTCATATCTTGATGTATTTGGCTTGTTCCCATTTTATCTAATATCAACACGCGTACAATAGCGGCATTGTTGGGGTGTTTGAGCTCATAACAGGCATAATCATTTAGATTGGTTGCCCCCATAAAAGAAAATTCAAAATTTTCTGGTGTTGATGAACCAGCACCGGATACATTATTATGCGTTATATTGACTCTATCTGAATCAGGCGTCCAAGTATGAGTATTAGCAGATACGTTAGAATTGCCACCTGCCACCCCTGTAGATTGAACAACAACTTTTTGTGGCGTTCTTAACAAAACTGCTTCACTGCGCGCCTCTTGCAAAAAATTTGCAAGATTACGGGTTTGCTCATCTACTTGGCTTTTCTGGATAAAGGTTCGCATTGATGGCACAGCCAAAGTTGCGATGATAGCAATTAGTGCCACCACAACCATCATTTCAATCAAAGTAAACCCTTTTTGCTGCTTCATAATCCGTCTCTAATGCTTTTGCCCAATTTATTAATCGCTTCAATTACGATAACATCATAATATAGTTTATACCCATATACGTGTAGTGTTTTTTGATAAAACTTGAGTTACTATGGTATAAATGGCAAGACTTTAGCAACAATTGATTGCTAAAAATATTGTTCATCAATCACCTTATAAATTGCCGTCTTAGCCATGGTTAATTTAAAATTTTGATTAAAAATAAATCAAAATACTTACAGAAAGTTTGCAAAATCCAATCCATGACCAAAGCGGTTCGTTTTACAAATTTATAACATAAAGCTATAGCAAAAAAAATCTTGAACTAAAATTATTCAATTATCAATAAGTTATAAATATTAATTTTATTACAATCTGCGAATGTGTTATTATTGTCTTTATGTGATGAATTGTTAAGGTTTGTATCTTAGCGGAATTATGCTTAGAAATTAAGCAATGAATGAGGGTAAAAAGTCCTTTATAAACAGATTAAAAATCATGATTGGTTTTTTAAAATTATCCCACTGTTTATTGATGAAATTCTGTTCACATAATTCCAAAAATCATTGGCTTTTTTGTGCCAAGTGGAAATTTTTGGCAGGTTTGTAGTGATTGATAAAAAGTTGGTTATGATTTTGTAAAAAAAGCTGACAAAATTTTCAGGTGGCAACTGGCAAAGTTAGTCATAAATGTATGTAACCATCCAATGATTGTTGCGATTTAGTTGCAGATTTGGTTTTTAAAAATTTACGGTACAAATATTGCCTATATGCTTAAATTTTAAGCATATATATTTAATTTTAAGTGCTAAAAATTGCACTGTATTGGTAATCTTGATGGCAAAAAAATTGCTGGCAAGAATCTTTTTGGCAGTGGTCTTGCCAAACATTAAAATTGAGCTTAATGGATTGCTTGTTATTGCTGTATTTTATATAAGGCAATATCTGACTATGATTTTGCCGCAACCAAAAAATCAGAGTTTGACCATATAGCTTGACTAGATTTTCTTTAAATTGCCATAAGACTAAATGGAAAAATTCCTGATTTTTAATAGGCATTTTATGCAAAAACATCAATTCATCTGCATGAAAAAAATGCTTGGCAATTGATTGCTTGATGACTCTAGTTTCAATATCAATAGCACATATTTTTGGGCTGATAATAACAGCTACTTTGTTTTGACTATGACTAAAACAAACAAAAAACTGCTGATTATTTTGGTTAAAGAAGTGATAAGGAAATGCAGTTTCAATTAGTCTGCCTATTAAGTTAAGCCTACATTGCAGCCAACTTAAAAGCTGTCTAACCGCTAAAGATTGTACATTTTGTTTGCTTGCCAAGCTAAAATTGGTATTTATATCAGCACAAGCAATCACTGTTTTATCTTGCTGGTGAGTGATGACAGGTGAAATCAGCACAATAACCTTGTTAACATAAATTTAAATATATAAACAGCTTAAACTAGCCTTACAGTAAAAGCCGTTTATGGCAACAACCCAATTAGTTAAATTAGTAGCTTAACTCAGCACGGCGGTTTTGCGCCCAAGATGCTTCGTTTGAACCTGTGGCAACTGGCTGTTCTTCACCAAAACTGATGATTTCAATATTGGAAGTGTTTACGCCTCTACTGCCAAGATAACTGCGAACAGCGGCGGCGCGACGTTCACCTAATGACATATTATATTCGCGCGTTCCACGCTCATCGGTGTGTCCTGCTACCTGAACTCTAGCCCCTTGGTTACTGTTTAAAAAATTAGCTTGAGCGTCCAAAATACGAGCGGCTTCAGGCTTGATGGTGTCTGAATCAAAATCAAAATGTACTGTGCTTTGCAAGTTTTGAGCGGCGTTACGAATGGCGTCAGAGTTATTAACCAAACCGCCGCCCATGTAACCGCCATTTAGGTGACCGCCACCCATACCTAAAGGAGCAACCACTACTTGAGATTTTGGTTTGTTAGCACAGCCAGTCATCATAACTGCGCCTGCTGTCAGCATAATAGCGAAGATTTTTTTTAGGTTTAAATGAGACATAGTTTACTCCATAAAAGTATCTGTTTATTTTTTAAGCAAAAATAGGATAAGATTTCCTGACTATGATGACAAAGATATTCACATTTGACAAGGCATTTTGAACGGTTTTTTAAACATTTTGGCGGAAAAAATAATGAAATTACACAAAGCTGTGATGATTTTAAGCAATTTTTTTGATAGTATGACCCATTTAATTTTTTTTAAAACCAAAAAAATATTTTTTTATTAGACCAAAGAGAATAAAAAATGACACAAACAAAAATTTATTTAAAAGACTATTTGCCACCTGTTTATCATGTTAATAGCGTGGATTTAGACATTTGTTTATTTGATGACCATGCCATTGTCAGCAGTACATTACAAATGCACAAAAAACATACAGGAGATTTAATATTATTTGGACAAGAATTAGAGCTTTTAGAATTGTCAGTTAATGGCAATCATTTGTCAGAAAATGATTATATTTTAAACCAAGAAACTCTGACAATTAAAAACGCCCCTGATTTAGCAACTGTGTTTACCAAAGTTCGCATCACCCCTCAAACCAACACCGCTTTAGAAGGTCTCTATCAAGCAGGTAGCGGCGATGAGTGCATGTTTGTAACACAGTGTGAACCTGAAGGGTTTCGTAAAATTACCTTTTTTCCTGATAGACCAGATATTTTAACAACCTACACCACCCGCATTGAAGCTGACGATAAATATCCCACATTATTAGCTAACGGCAATCTTATTGATAAAGGAAAAACTGATAGCGGTCGTCATTTTGCTATTTGGCATGATCCCACCAAAAAACCAAGTTATCTGTTTGCTTGTGTAATTGGTGATTTGCAAATTTTAAGTGATCACTACACCACCATTGAAGGTCGAGAGGTTTTGCTTGAGATTTATGCTCATAATCGCGACATTGCCAAATGTCAGGTTGCTATGACCGCCCTAAAAGACGCCATGCACTGGGATGAGGTACATTATGGGCGAGCATATGACCTAGACCGCTATATGATTGTGGCAACAGGTCAATTGAACATGGGGGCGATGGAAAATAAGGGCTTAAATATTTTTAACACCTCGTGCGTATTATCTAGCCCAGAGACAACCACCGATGAACGCAGTTTTTACGTCAAAGCAGTGATTGCTCACGAATATTTTCATAACTGGACGGGTAACCGTATCACCTGTCGAGACTGGTTTCAGTTGTGTTTAAAAGAAGGGTTTACCGTTTTTCGCGAACAAAGTTTTTCAGCAAGTCATCGCTCGCCTGCGGTACAACGAATTGAAGATGTTGCATTTTTAAGAAGCCATCAATTTGCCGAAGATGCAGGCAGTCTTGCACACCCTGTACGCCCTGATAGTTTTGTGGAAATTAACAATTTTTACACCACAACTATTTATGAAAAGGGTGCAGAAATTGTGCGTATGATTGCGACTCTTTTGGGTAAAGAAAAATTTCGTCAAGGAACTGATGAATATTTTCGTCGTTATGACGGCATGGCGGTAACTGTGGAAGATTTTTTATCCGCTTTGGCAATTTCTGATAAACGAGTTTTAGATTTTCTAATTTGGTATCAACAACCAGGCACTCCAGTACTTTCTGGGCATTTTACAGTAGAAAACAATCAAGTTTTAGTGCATTTAAGTCAGCATACTCGCCATGTTGCAGGGTTTAATACCCCAAAAGACTTACCCATTCCTGTAGATATAGCAGTTTTTCACGGTGAAACTGGCAAACTCCTAAGCCAAAAAACCCATCTTTTAAATCAAAAATCCCAAACAGTTTGCTTTGATGGACTTGATTTAGGTGGTGTGCGTCCTGTGATTTCAGTTTTACGTAATTTTTCTGCGCCTGTAAAATTAGAATTTGAGTACAGTGATGATGAACTTGCTAAGTTGGTAAGTTTTGAACCCGAAGGCTTTAACCGCTGGCAAGCCATGCAAACTTTGATTAATCGTTTATTGTTAGGACAATCCAGCAATACGCAAATTGTCATAGATGCATTAAAACAAGCCATACCTTCTTTAATAGATAATGACCCAATGCTGGCGGCTAGATTATTTGATATGCCAAGTGAAACCGAACTTGCTATGGCGTATGACAAAAATTACCAGCCCAAAACCATCAAACAAATCCGAGATGCATTAAAACAAACCATTGCTAATGGTTTAAAACAAGAATTAAATATTTGGTATCATGCCCTACCAATAACGCCATATCAAGACTCTGCCAAAGCACGCGGACAAAGACTCTTGCGTAACGTATTATTAAAAATTGCTTTGACCGCCAACCAAGAAAAAGCACAAGATTGGGCAGAATATCAATATCAAAATGCCACCTGTATGAGCGAAACACTTGGTGCATTATCAGCGATGATTTGCTTTGATTTACCAAATACAGAAAAACATCTAGCTGATTTTTATCAAAAATTTGCCAAAGAAGATTTAGTGATTGATTTATGGTTTAGCGCGCAAGCATCTGCTGACAGTCGAGATGTGTCATTTATTGACACTTTAATGAAACGCAGCGATTATGATTGGCAAACACCAAACCGCGTGCGTACCACGCTATCAGCACTAACAAACAAACCCGTTCAGCTTTGGAGCGATGCGGGGCTGGATTTATATTTGTCAGCCATCAAACGCTTAGACAATCAAAATCCTATTTTGGCGGCGCGACTTTTAACCGCTTTGGCACGCTGGCAGACCCTAAATGATGTTGATAAAATCATGGTAAAAACCAAATTAATGACCCTAAAACAAAACGTGCAATCAAAAAATGTGCAAGAATGTTTGATGAATATGCTGGATTGATTATGAATGACACTGCTGTTTTTGTTTATTTTGAGTTTGATGCTGAAGTCATTCAACTTTGGCAAAGTCTAAAAGAAGATAAACCCAATAAAACATTTGCTTATCAAAACAGACTTAAACGTTTGTTTGTTGAACAGCGCTTGGGTGTTACCGCCGATTTAAACAGTCTAAAGGTGATTGATGCTTTGTTATCATCTGTCAAATCAGATTTGGCAAATCGGCAAATCGGTGAAATTTTGGTGTTAAACCATAACGAATTTATCAAATTACTTGCGGTCTTGATGTATCACACCGTTGAAGTAATTAAAACCGAAATTAATCGTTTTATCAAAGACGCAAATTTATCACTTTACGTTGCTCAAGATTTTAGCAAAGTTTATGCTAGAGCATTTGCTAACCTCTCTGGCGGTCAATTAAGCGCGGGTGAAGTAGATACTTTTTATCAAGGATTTTTTGTGCATGCTTTTGGGGTGAATGCGCTGCGCAAAAATGTTGCTCAAAATTTCTTTGTATTGTCAGTTATTGGTTCAAGAATTTTTGGGTCGTTTGACAGGATTTTTCGTGGATTAGACCATACTGGCAGCCCCAGTGATGAACCTTTAGAAGACAGTTTATATTGGGCAGTGCATGACTTTTTACAAAAATTCTTATCTTTGGAAAATGATGAAGCCAAAGAATTGCTCAATACCATGAAAGCAGTGCCAAGACTAAATTCAGAAATGGTTCATAGTCCAGACGACATAAAATTAATGGCACAAATCGATGAAATTCGTCAAATCGCTAAAACAGCGCCGCAAGTCAATAAAGATGAAACAACCAGTGATGATTCTTTGGTCAATAATACTGATAAAAAAATGGCGGAGCTTGATGATGATAACGCACTAAACAAGAAAAACAGTCAAGACATTCACATAAAAAATAATGCACCATTGGACACAATACAAGCAGAAAACCCACCCAATATCTCCACCAGTTCTGATTTGTCTGAAACCCAATCAAACACAGTTAAGCCCGCTTACCCATCAAGTAAGACGCCAACACCTGCCAGTTACAAACAAAGAGCTAGAGCATCACACACCCCAAAACTGTTTACTGAAGCCTATAGCGACCTACTAAATGTTGAAGTTGCCAGCGACAACAATGACGGCTATCAAAAAGCCAGTATGATTTTGGATAGATTTGACAAACACATCAATGCAGAACTCTTAGAAGGCAAAACCATCAATCAAATTAGCTTTAGCCCCGAACAAATTCAAATTCGTAATAAGGCTCTACAAGTCTTGGTTGGACTGGTAAAAAATGGCAATATGTCAGCCATGACTCGATTAGCATTGTATTTTTTTGAAGGGCGTGGTGTGCCACAAAACACTTCAAAGGCGGTTGCCTTAATCAAAAAATCGGCTGAAATGGGTGATATTCGCGCACAAAAATTACTGAGCCGATTGTATTATCAAGGTTTTGACAAAGACCATGATGGAATCGCTCCTAACCAAAATATTGGTGAATATTGGTTAAAGAAAGCGGCTGATGGTGGGCACATAGAGGCTAGAAAAGTTTGCGCCTACATGAACCAGGCGGAAATGCTCAAAAATGTTTCACGAAATGACCAAGAAACCAATAAAAAATATGGCATTATTGTTGGTGTAGTTGCCGCAATTATGATATTTTTATTAATGCTGCTTGGTAGCTTTTTTTAAGGGCAGGCAATGGATTCTCAAGGTTTACAAAAACCACCTTTATATTATCGGTTGCTTATTTGTCTTATTAAACCGTTGTATCGCTTATGGTTGATTAAAAAATCGGGTAAAAAACCCACTTATCAGCGAGAAATTGCTGAACGTTTTGGGCGGTCTTATTTACCAGTACCAACACAAAAAAGAAGAGGGCTGATTTGGTGTCATGCAGTATCTTTAGGTGAAATTAACACCGCCTTACCTTTATTAAATATTTTTTTAAATCAAGGATTTAATCTTTGGATTACGAATACCACGCAAACAGGTTTTAACCGTACTCATACCTTATTTAACGACAAATTAGGTAAAAATGTTCAGCATAGTTTTGTGCCTGTAGATGATATGTCTGTGATTGAGCAATTTCTTCAACACATCAAGCCAAGTGCGGCTCTTTTTATTGAAACAGAACTTTGGGCAAACACACTGTATCTGTTAAAAAAACAACACATTCCCAGCATGATGGTTAATGCCAGATTGACCCAAAAATCTTTTTTGGGCTATCAAAAATGGCATGATATCAGTCGTACTATGATGGCAAATTTATCACTCATCATCACCCAAGATAATGACAGTTATCAACGATTTATCGCACTTGGGGCAAATTCGGCAAATGTTAAATGGGCTGATTCTTTAAAATGGGCAAGCAGCATTGTTATGGATGATGTCAATAAAAATTTACTAGCCTATGTTTATCAAAACAGCTGGAGCATTAACCGCCCTATTTGGACAGCCGGCAGCACTCATAAAGGTGAAGACGAAATTATTTTGTCAGCCCATCAAAAATTATTGCAAGATTTTCCAGATGCATTGTTGATTTTAGTGCCAAGACACCCAGAACGTTTTGAAGAAGTTGCCAAACTAACCTGCTCTTTTATCACTCACCAACGCAGTCAAAACCAATCCATCACCCAAAAAACTCAAATATATCTTGCAGATAGCATGGGCGAACTTTTGGCATGGTATGCTTTGGCAAATGTTGTTTTTGTTGGAGGTTCTTTGATTGATGTTGGCGGGCACAACCCAATTGAACCTGCCAGTCTTGGCAAACCAATTATTATGGGTAGTTATGTTAAAAATTGTGAACTTTTAGTCTCTGAGCTTAAAAATATGGATGCTTTAATCCAAGTTGATGATGATATGACACTTTATAAGGCACTCTTTGGCTGGTTAAAACAACCAGCTGATTGTCAAACTTTGGGAGAAAAAGCTAAAAAACTCACCCTAGAAAAACAAAATGCTGCCCAAATACAGTTTGATTATCTAAAACCCTTTTTATCAATTGATGATAAAATCCAGCAATTATGAATGTTATTTTATTACCCAAAACTGCCTTTAACAAATCTCAAACATCTGCCATCATCAGCGATGAAAGTCAGCTGACGCATTTACATAAAGTCCTTAAAACAAAAGTTGGTGATAGTCTAAAAATTGGTATGATAAATGGCATGCTTGGTTTTGGACAAGTTGCAAAACTTACCAATACTCAATGTTTATTAAATTACGTTATTTTAGATAAAAAACCACCCAAAAAGCTGGATTTGACCCTGGTCTTAGCTTTGCCACGTCCAAAGGTTTTAAGACGGCTTATGTTAGATATAAGCGCAATGGGTGTAGAACATATCATATTAATGAACAGTTTTCGCACTGATAAAAGCTACTGGCATTCGCCCTTATTAAGTCGCTTGGATGAATTTGCACTTGAAGGGTTGCAGCAAGCAGTGGATAGTATTCCGCCTAAAATCACCTTGGCAAAATATTTTAAACCCTTTGTTGAAGACAGCTTACCAAAACTGATGAAAAATGACACAGTCTCATCAAATAAAATTGCTGCAGTTGCCCACCCTTATGCCAAAATACCGTTTTATACGTTTAGTCAAACAGTTGGGCTTCCACAGATTTTATTTGTAGGAGCAGAAGGTGGATTTATTCCCTATGAAATTGATTTGCTAGAAAAAATGGGGGTTGATAGCGTTGGTTTGGGCAATAGAATTTTACGCACCGAAAGCGCAGTTAATGCGCTACTTGGTCGATACTTAGCTTAATTTTAACTAACTCAACCATCTTTATTTTGCCAAAAATGGCAAATGAATGCCAGGCTTGCCATGCAAAACTGCAAATCCAACTGTATGAATTTTTGGGTTATGTTCTTGAACCACTTTTGCAATTGCTTGCAGCGTTGCCCCTGTTGTTACCACGTCATCAAACAAAATTACATGACGAACTTTGGGTATGGTCTCTGCCAAATAAAAATCCTCTTGAACGTTTTTTAATCTTTGACTGCGACTTAATCCTCGTTGATGAATTTGATTGTCTTCACGCAAAACCCCTTGCCATAACGGAATCTGCCAGTGATATGCTAAAAATTTTGCCAGTACTAAAACTGGATTAAATCCACGCTTTATTAAACGACTTTTTGTGGTTGGGGTGGGGATGATAATAGCGGTTTGAGCTGTTAGCCCTTTTGGTTTTGCAAGCCAATAAAGCAAATGATAAAGAACCATCAGTGCTGACAAATCCTCATGGTCTTTATAAGCAGACATCACACGGTTAAATGGCACGTCATAAAAACCACCAACAATCAAGGGTAATTTATCATCAATTTTTAATATAGGAACTCTTTGAAGCTGCTGGTGGCAATAATCACATATTAAGACGCCCGACCTTTTGGGCTGACCACACAAGTGGCAATCACCCAAAAATCGTTGATAAGATGCGGCCAAAGCATGGGGTGGGAATTTTGGAGTGTATTTATTAAACACAAATGCTCATCCAAACACAATTACCCAAAACAGATTCATAAGCCAAGCCAATCATTAAGCATAATACCTACGCCTACCGCAGTGGTTTCATGGTTGTAATCAACGATGGATTGTCCATACCCTTGAAATACTTGCACATAACCACTAATGCCACGCCCCAAAGGATATACGTAATCCAATTGTAAAGCGCCTTTACCTGTGGCGGGGTTTAATCGACCAAGTCCTGATATCTGAGAACCTTGACCTAACTGATAAATAAATTGTATATCACCATGACCATAATAACGCTGGATATCAGGGTTATCATCTGGCTTATTGCTGTCTTTATTAGCAAAACGTGTCCAAATTCGCGGAATGACAGTCAGTTTCCCCCACTCCATACCACCCATAAGATACGCCTTATTCCAAGAGCGCGATAATGGGTCTTTTTCACCATTAGAATGATGCTCTGCTCCCGCTCCAATCATGCGTAATTTACCACCAAAAGGCAAACGTGCAGACACAGGTTGAGTGACAAAAATTTCAGGACGATAATCAGAGGCACGAAATGGGCGAGAATTATTTTCATTATATACTTGCCAATGCGATTGCTGGGTGTAGCCCATCCATAAATCCGCATTAGTACCAAATAGGTCTTCTACCGCTTTAACCTTCATAGAAACTTGCATTTTAGTTTCTACACCGCGCATTTCATCAGTATTGTAATGTTTAACTTCCTGATTGGGAGTACTAGGATTGCGATTAGGTTTGCCATTAATAAACAATGGTAAAATATAGGTTGGATTATGTGGACGCACTTTCCATAAACCAATAGGGCTGTTTTTATCTAAATCGTAAGTCAAACTAAGCGGTGTATATTTTTCAGCATCTTGCTCAATTTTATCACTGCCGTAAGCAATCTGTTTTTGAGCCAAAACCGCTTGAGGGTTACCCTTGATGGTACTAACAACTGTTTTAGACAAATCCAAAGGTAATTTTTCTTTTAAAACACTTGGCTGATTACCTTGAGCAACGTTATCAAAACACGCCAATCGCGCACTATCATTAACTACTGCGGCACATTCATAAAATAGAACTTGAGTACTCTTTCGCGACGTAGTTTCCAGTATGTTCATTGCAGGCTTATCTTCTTGCACATTTAATGTCTGAAGAGTGTCTGCATGCGCTGATACTGATGTTATCAGCACTGCCAAAACCAAAGTTTTAAGGATAAATTTCATACAGTTTTTCCTCGTTGATTCTTTGTCACACCCCAAGACAGGGATATGCATCATCTTGTAATTTATTAAAAAAATAAATCAATGTATTCTAACAAAAGGTTGATTTATTGTAAATTATAAGTAAATTAGCTATTTTGATGATTACGTAACGCTTTAGGTAGACTAAAGGTTACATTCTCTTCAATGCCTGATAATTCTTGAGGTGTTTGTCCACCCCAAGCTTGCAAGGTGTCTAAAACTTCTTGAATTAAAATTTCAGGCGCCGAAGCTCCAGCCGTTACGCCAACTTGATACACGCCATCAAACCAAGTTTTATCCATCTGACTGGCATTATCAATCAGGTAGGCTTTTGCTCCCAAGCGTTCGGCAAGTTCTCGCAAACGATTGGAATTTGATGAATTGGGACTACCAACCACCAAAACAACTTGACATACTTTTGCTAAAGATTTTACCGCATCTTGACGGTTTTGGGTGGCATAACAAATATCGTCTTTTCTGGGGGCATTAATTTGGGGGAATTTATCCTTTAATGCATTGATAACTGTTGCTGTGTCATCAATAGATAAGGTCGTCTGAGTGACAAAAGCGGTCTTGCTGTGTTCATTTAATGGTAAATTAGCAACGTCTTCCACATCTTCCACCAAATGAATTCTTCCACCAAATCGGGTATCAAAACGCCCCATCGTACCTTCAACTTCAGGATGCCCAGCATGTCCAATTAAAATAGCATCCATACCTGATTTAGCAAACTTGCCAACTTCAATATGTACTTTGGTTACCAAAGGACAAGTAGCATCAAAAACCGTTAAATCCCGACGCAGCGCCTCATCTTCAACCGCCTTTGACACTCCGTGTGCTGAAAAAATTACAATTGCACCATCAGGTACTTCATCTAATTCTTCTACAAAAATAGCGCCACGTCTTGCCAAATCCTCTACTACAAATTTATTATGCACGACCTCATGACGCACATAAATTGGCGGATTAAAACGGCGTAAAGCCTCATTAACAATAGCAATAGCCCTGTCTACACCAGCGCAAAAACCACGGGGATTGGCAAGTAAAATATGCATAATGCTCACTTTAGTTATTAAAATAAATTATGGATTAAATTACAAACACATTACAAAAACAATTGTAAACAAGAAAAATGTAAAAACACCAAAAAGCCAAATGACAGATATCATTTGGCTAGTCATGAAAAAAAGCAATCAGCTGGATTTAGAAATAATGTAATCTACAGCATTTTTTACTTCTTCGTCAGTGATATCCGCACCACCGCGAGCAGGCATCGCATTAAAACCATTGGTTGCATGGTCATACAAAAGTGCTTTTCCTTTAGCAATACGCGGTGCCCAATCGCCAGTTCCTACTTTTGGTGCACCAACTAGACCAGCATCATGACAAGTTGAACAAATTGCCTTATACAAACTTTCACCATCGCGAGCCTGTCCTTCAACTTTTGGTGCAAGTACTGTAATATTAATATCGCATTCTTCACCATTAAAGCATACTTTGCCAACAGGTGCAATACGAGCAACCAAATCAGCGTGCATTGCGATTAGTTTTTTTGCCTGAACACTATCTTCTGGAATTACTTCCTTAGGTGCCTCTGGTGCAGGTGCTGCTTCAGCAGTTTGAACGTCAGCAGGCGCATCACTAGTGGGCTGGGCTTCAGCTTCAGTTTTTTGAACTTCTTGTTTTGCTTCCTCTGCTTGGCTGGTCATAATACCAGAAAACGCCAGTAGAGTTGCCAAAGATAATGTTGCGATTTTTTTCATGTCATCATCTCATTTAGCCTTGAGCATATGCTCTGGGTTATCTTACAAAATTACCCTGATATTATAAAGGAAAAGTCAAAGAAAATGTTATGTTTTTTATATATTTTGTAAAAATTTAGCAAGATTACTGCTGGATATTTCATTATTTAGTTATTTTTCCATAATTTTCAAAGAATCTTAAAAACAACTCCTATTTTTAATAAAAATATAGCTATTTTAAATAAAAGTTGGTAAAATTATCAGCCTGTGCGCCCATAGCTCAGTTGGATAGAGTGTCAGCCTCCGAAGCTGAAGGTCGTGGGTTCAATTCCCGCTGGGCGCGCCAGTTTGTTAGCCATTTTTGCCATAAAATGGCTTTTTTGTTATATACTGTTTTGGTATCTAGCCCATCATGAGCCTGGCATAAATATATATACTTATTGTTAAAATATATTAATATTAAAGACTTTTTTGTTGTTGATTATAATATCTAATATACTTATCAACCTAACTTAATATTGACACATGAGGGGGGTGTTATCATAAAATTATATGATTACTCTAAAGGAATTTTATGTCAAATGTTAAACTTTCGGTTGGTAATTACACATATGTTTTTCGATACGTTGAGGGTCAGGTTTTAGAGCGCCAATCTAGCAGTCAAACATCAGTTCATGGTACAAGTTACAGATCAGGTATGACCAGCATATCAAGTACACAAACTGATTATTACTCTGCATTTATTTACGATCACAATGCAGATAGAGAAATTCGTATTGACTTCGCACCAGATTGGGATCCGAGTATACGCGCTGGTAATACAATTAAAGCCTTAATATTACTTGATGTTGAAAAGCACAAAGGTTCACCTTTTACTTACATCCCTGGTATAAATTATTGTTTTGCCATATTCAACCATAATTCCAGAACATATTCTGCTGCTGCGCGGCTAAAAACATTAGTTTGGGATGCTGTTACGAGAGCGCACAGAAGAAAAATTCTTATTAGGACTGTAATAGCATCTTTAGTACTATCCATCATATTTATGACCCCATCTCCACTTTTACTTGTTCTACCCGTCATTGCACTTATAACTCCACCAATGAATCTTTTAACTCTCTTTTCTAAAAAAGAGGGGGAGAGACAATCGAACGAACTATGGCAAAAAATCCAAGATTATTTTGATCGCGAAACTCATACTAATTAACCTCAATAACAAAAACCCCACCAGCAAGCTGATGGGGTTTTTGTGTGGTTTTAAACCAGTATAAACGGTTCAAACTAGTCTTTTACGCTAGCAACAACGCCCGCGCCAACGGTACGACCGCCTTCACGGATTGCAAAGCGAAGACCTTTATCCATTGCGATTGGGTGGATTAGCTCAACGCTCATTTCAACGTTATCACCTGGCATAACCATTTCAGTGCCTTCTTGTAGAGTGATAGCGCCTGTTACGTCCGTAGTACGGAAGTAGAATTGTGGACGATAGCCATTTAGGAATGGAGTGTGACGACCACCTTCTTCTTTTGATAGAACGTATACTTCTGCGTCAAATTTGGTGTGTGGAGTGATTGAACCTGGTTTAGCCAATACTTGACCACGTTGTACTTCTTCACGTTTTGTACCACGAAGTAACACACCACAGTTTTCACCAGCACGACCTTCGTCTAACAACTTACGGAACATCTCAACGCCAGTACAAGTTGTTTTGGCAGTTGGTTTGATACCAACGATTTCAACTTCATCGCCTACTTTGATGATACCAGACTCAACGCGACCAGTAACAACAGTACCACGACCAGAGATAGAGAATACGTCTTCGATTGGCATTAGGAAAGACTTATCAATATCACGCTCAGGTTCTGGAATGTAAGTGTCTAGAGTGTCTAGAAGTTCAAGGATTGCAGGCTCGCCATATTTGCCATCAGAACCATTTAAGCCTTCTAGCGCAGAACCTTTGATGATTGGAGTGTCATCGCCTGGGAAATCATAGTCAGACAATAGCTCACGAACTTCCATTTCAACAAGTTCTAGTAACTCTTCGTCATCAACCATATCGCATTTGTTCATAAATACGATGATGTATGGTACACCAACTTGGCGAGATAACAAGATGTGCTCACGAGTTTGTGGCATAGGACCGTCAGTGGCTGACACGACCAAAATAGCGCCGTCCATTTGAGCAGCACCAGTAATCATGTTTTTTACATAGTCAGCGTGACCAGGGCAGTCTACGTGTGCATAGTGACGATTTGCAGTGTCATACTCAATGTGAGAAGTATTGATGGTGATACCACGTGCTTTTTCTTCTGGAGCTGAGTCAATCGCTGCATAGTCTTTTGCTTCACCACCATGATGTTTAGCAGCAACAGTTGCGATAGCAGCAGTTAGAGTGGTTTTACCATGGTCAACGTGTCCGATGGTACCCACGTTTACGTGCGGTTTATTACGTTCAAACTTGGCCTTTGCCATATATATATCCTCAATTAACGAGTTAGGAGGGTTAATCTACAGTAAATTCCAGCCAGCAAGCTAAAATTTACATATCAGCTAATTATAACATAAAAATAACACATACAACATACTTTTAAACATCATTTTTAGTATTTTATCGAGTAAACTATCTAAACTGATAACTTTTATCAAGATCATTTATTTTTTCTTAACTTATAACAAATAAATTGTTATAATTCATAATTTTATCAAAATAATGTCCAAACAATCTAATTTAACCCATTCACAACAAGCTATTTTAGACAAAAATAATCAAATTCGCACCTATAGAGTGATGGTGCTTGCTCTATCTGCATTTGTTTTTAATACCACAGAATTTATTCCCATTGCCTTACTGTCTGATATTGGTGAAAGTTTTAATCAAAGCGCCACCCAAACAGGCATTATGATGACAGTTTATGCATGGATTGTAGCTTTGTTGTCATTACCCGCCATGCTTATCACTGCTAAGATGGAACGCAAATTCTTACTTTTATTAATATTTTTTGTCTTTGTTGTCAGTCATTTAGTAACTGTATTTTCACCCAATTTTACCATATTGCTAATTTCTCGAGCGGGTGTTGCACTCAGCCACGCAATCTTTTGGTCAATTACTGCAAGTTTGGTTGTTAGGCTTGCACCAAAAAACAAACAAACCATGGCCTTAGGCATGCTCGCAACAGGTTCAGCACTTGCCACAATCTTGGGACTGCCTTTGGGTCGGCTTTTAGGGCAATCTCTGGGTTGGCAAGCTACATTTTTGGTAATTGGCAGTTTTGGACTTCTTTGTATGTTAATAATTGCTCAAATACTACCCAAATTACCTAGTAAAAATGCGGGCAGTTTAGCAAGCTTACCAAAAGTTATAGAAAATAAAACCCTACTAATCATTTATTTACTCACCATGCTTGGTGTAACAGCTCATTTTAGTGCATACAGTTATATTGAGCCATTTATGATACACATCAATCAATTTACTGCCAATACCGCGACTACAATTTTGCTTGTTTTTGGCGTTTCTGGTATGCTTGCCAGCATGATTTTTGGTAAATTTTATGAAAAATTGCAACAATCTTTATTGCCACTATCATTTTTTGGTTTATGTTTGTGCTTAGCTCTTATGGCTATTTCCAAAAATTCATTAATCACCTGGGGAACTTTGGTAATTTTTTGGGGAATTAGCATAACACTGATTAGTTTAATTTTGCAAATACGCACATTAAAATCAGCGTCAAACTATACAGACGTTGCTATGAGTTTATTTTCGGGCATTTATAATATTGGTATTGGTGGTGGTGCTTTATTAGGTGGTATCATTATCAACTACGCTGGTTTAATTAATATTGGTTATGCTGCTTTTTTAATAAGTTTGTTATGCCTTATCATTTGGTTTTTTAACCGTTTTTCTCATCTTAATATTTCTTAAATTATCAAAAAATATGAAAATACATTCCATTAAACAACCCATGACCTTTGCACTATTTAAACAAACCCCTGATGATTTTATTGTAACCGAAAAAATAGATATTGATTTTAATCATGAAGGCGAGCATTTGTGGATTTATTTACAAAAAGTTAATTTAAATAGCTTATTTGTGGCGCGTCTTTTAGCAAAATGGGCAAATATCGCCATATCTGATATTGGTTATAGTGGATTAAAAGACAGAAATGCCAAAACCTACCAATGGTTTAGTTTACGTATACCTAAAAAACAAAAACCCGATATCGATTTTGATAATTTTATCAGCAAACAAAATTTAAATGCTGGCGAATCGGTTTGTATTTTAAACTATATTTGGCATAATAAAAAATTAAATCGTGGCACTCATAAACACAACCATTTTATCATTTGTTTAAAAAAGGTTATTGGCGATAAAGAAAAAATAAATCATCGATTACAACAAATAAAAGAAATTGGGGTGCCTAATTATTTTGGTAAACAGCGTTTTGGTCTTGATGGCGCTAATATAGAAAAAACCTATCAATTTTTTGAAGATATATTAAAAAGCAATAAATCTTACAAACCACATAAAAAAGATAGAGAAAAGCATTCTTTATATATTTCTGTTGCTAAAAGTTTAATTTTTAATGCTATTTTAGAAGAAAGAGAGCAATCAGATAATTGGCAAACACCGATTTTAGGTGATGTTTTTAATTTAGATGGCAGTCATTCTATTTTTACCGCCAACATTGATTTAACCATTTACCAAAGATTGCGCATTCATGATATTCATATTGCCAGCATATTATTTGGTATTGGTGAGCGTAAAAGCAGTCTTTTGGCAAGACAAATAGAAGATAAAATTCTAAATGCGCCACAATTTATAAATCTAACTGAAGGGTTATTAAAAATAAATAGCCAGCTAAGCTGGCGAAGTTTACGGTTACTACCTCAAAAGATGACTTGGGATTGGAAAGAAGAAGATACACTTATGTTAAGTTTTATATTACCTGCAGGCAGTTTTGCAACCAGTATTTTGTCAGCTTTTTGTGAAAATATAACCGAAAATCAACGAATTATAGATGAAACAGCATCACCCCTAAAACAAGTCCAGATGCCAATCTGATTGGCTTTTAAAGAAGCAACTTGAGCTAATTTTCGCCACGGCATATTTGTTCCATGAAAATCACTACCCACTGAAACCTTAAGTTTATGGACATCAATACAGCGATCAATCATCGCTCGGGTACTCATGGGTTCGGTTGGATTGGGAAGCTCTACGGCATCACCGCCAAAACTGGCAAATTCTGCAATCAGTTTGCGCACCCGAGTTGCTGATAAATTATAACGAGTTGGATGTGCCAAAACTGCATAACCACCACATTGATGAATAAGACCAATTGCCTCCTGCATACCAATAGCATCTATGGAAACATAGGCAGGCTTATTATCCGCCAAAAACTTATCAAAAGCTTCTTGTGCAGTTTTTACTTGACCAATTTCACACAAAACCTGAGCAATATGGGCTCTGCCAACAGCTTTTGGATTGTGGTAAGCTTTAACAAGAACCTTTTGCCAAAGTATGTCTGGATTTAGAGCAAGAATTTCTGCAAGTTTTTGGACGATTTGCCAACCACGATTTTCCCGACTATTTTGCAAAACAGACAGTCTATTTTGCAATTTTTCAGAATCATGAAAATCCAGTGCTACCACATGAATGCTTTTAGTTACAGCCTGATTTTTACCATAACCGCCAGTTAAATTATGCTGACAGCTAATTTCCACACCATTAATCAAACGAATTCCTAATGCTTTTGCTGACTGGTGAGCTTCTTTTAGACCCAAAATTGTATCATGATCAGTTAAAGCAAAAGTTTGAATGTTCGCACGATGCGCTAATTCCAACAATTCTTTTGGCGAGTAGGTGCCATCAGAACATGTGCTATGGCTGTGCAAATCAATATTCATTTTTGGTTTAATTATGATGGTTTTACTTGTTTACCTAAAAAATCCATGACTGATTTGCTTTGAGCCTGCATTTTCATTGGGGCAGGATGCGACTGAGATGATGCTCCTTGACCACCATGAACCTGCTGAGCGTTTTCACGTATTGCTTCAACAACCTGTGCTGGCTTGATTTTAGGCTCATCATCAACGGTCAAACCTGTCGCAATTACCGTTACATGAATATCATCACCCATACTTTCATCGGTTACAAAACCATAAAAAATATTACCGTTTTCTAAATCCACCAAATCTTGTAAAATTTTTGATACTTCCATGGCTTCATTAGCTATTAACATACCAGAAGTGATATTAACCAATAGACCTTTAGCATTTTCAAGACGCAAATCATCAAGCAGTGGTGAGCAAATCGCCATTTGGGTTGCCTTGGTGGCACGCCCTTCGCCACTAGCGCGTCCAACGCCCATCATCGCGTAACCCCGAGCCGTCATCGCCGTACGAATATCATTAAAGTCAGTATTGATATGACCTGTTGTGCTTACTGTTTGCACTAAGCCATTCACAGCGTGTAGCAACACATCATCGGCTCTACGCAAAGCTTCTTCGTAACCAATATTGCCATAAATATCAAGCACTTTGTCATTAGGGATGGTGATGATGGAATCAACGTATTGTAAAACTTGCTCAAGCCCTGAACGCGCCACCATCGTACGTTTTGCTCCCTCAAAAGCAAATGGCATGGTAACAACAGCAACCGTAAGAATCTCCATATCTTTAGCAATGCGTGCAACCACAGGAGCTGCGCCCGTTCCTGTTCCCCCACCCATACCTGCAGTGATAAACACCATATCATGACCTGCTAGTACATTACGGATAGCTTCTTCGTCCATTTCAGCAGATTTACGTCCTACTTCAGGATTTGCACCAGCACCCAAACCTCTGGTTAACTCAAAACCAAGTTGAATTTTATTAGGAACGGATAATCGATTAAGTGCTTGTATATCCGTATTAGCACACACAAAAGTTACACCATTTACCCCTTGTTGCACCATATGCTCAACTGCATTACCACCAGCACCTCCAACACCAAATACCAAAAATTGAGCTTGTTGGTTGTATGGTACAATATCATCATTTTCTAAATTTGAAATACCATATTTTGACATTTATAACACCCCTACATTTCTTTACCATGCTATCGATTTCTTATATCCAGTTTTTCAATTTATTCAATTTATTCAACTGGGTCTTTAATTTGTTTAATTTTAAACGGTGAAACAGTCCATCTGGTTCGTCATTAAAATACCTTAACTGTTCATATTTTTGAAATTCGTCACCAAACTGATATAATAATGCACCAATTACATCGTTAAATCTACTGTCTTCTAAGCGAGCTCTTACCAGTTTAATGTTATCATCATTTAAATACTTTGCACACACCCCAACGGTATGGTTTTGGCTACTTTTTCGTACATTTATATTAAATTTTCTTTCAATCAATGTATCTAGCTTGTTCATATTTGTAGCGCCACCAGATAATACAATTCCTGCTCCTGAATCTATATAATCCTGAAAACGTTCATCTCTGTTCCGGATTTGAGTAAGAATCATATCCATCAATCTACAATATTCCTCTTCAATGTAAGAACATAATTCATAAATAAAAAAGACGACTTCACCTTCGTGGGCATATCGTTTTAGAGTAGCTACTTTACTTTGCGCAACGCTACTTGGGTCAGCTGTACCGTATTCTTTTTTTAGACATTCTGCCTCATCAAGTGATACATTTAGCCACCGAGCAATTTTTTCGTCAATGGTACGTCCGCCAAAATCAAAACAATGACTGAACAACAAAATATTTTGCCTATAAATGCAGACGTTTGTACTACCTGCCCCAATGTTAATAAAACACACACCGCGTTCTTTTTCATCTGCATACAATGCATATTCAGCACTGGCAACACCAGAAAATAATGCAGGATGAATACCTAAGCCACTCTGAGCAAATAACCCTTTCATTTGCTGGTAATAACTGCATGGCACGCTATTAAGATGATAACCTAAAGTCAGTTTATTTGCAGTCATGCCAATCGCATTTTTAAGCATTTTATCGCTATCATCAAGCACCATGCATTGAACATTCATTTGTATTGCTGCAAATCGTTTTTCGTTAAAATATTTTTCAATATCATCCAGAAGTCTTTTTACATCGCCAGCAACAATTTTACGACCATTTGGATTTGGATAATATTGATTGGTTAAATTAAGCTGACTCATACCATTAATGCTTGCCATTGCAGGTGTTGAAAAGGATAATCCAACATCACGAAAATCAATACTTACCATATCGGTTGCTTGTTTTAAAGACGCTTCTATTGCTTGTGACAACTCTTGAGAGTCCACAATCGAACCGCCAAAAAAACTTCGAGTATTTACATGACCAATTGCCATGACTTTAAGTTTTTTACTATGCGCATCCACATAACCCACAGCTGTCTGTACTGCTGTAGAGCTTAAGTGAACAACTGCACGTATGTCTACTAAATCTTCAATCATGGCAATAATAAACCTTTTTAGAAAAATCCACTACAAAACAAATGGTTATTTATATCATCGAACCTTTTATCGCTATTTTTTTGGTGTTGAGTCGGTTGATACTTGACTATTTGCATTTTTCCATGCACTAACAAAGCCATTTTTATATCTCAAATCAATGGATTGTATCAAGCTCATTTGGCTTTTGTATTGTTTTTGTAAAATTTTGGGTAAATTATACAGTTTTTGCTCGGTATCATCACGATCCACAATGATTCGCAATCCATTATTAAAATGAATAATCCACGTTTGTCTTGACGTCAAGACTAAATCATCAACACTGATGTTTAAAGGAGCAAACCACATATTAATACGGTACAATTGTTGCATAATATTTCTAGCTTCGGTAGAATCCCCCTGCAATCTAATTAAGTTTTTACTCAACAATTGGTTACTGTCAACAGGTTCAAATATCACTCCATTAGCATCCAGCATCTGGTGACTACCAAATTTGGCAATGGCTCTTCTTGATGTTGCTGTTACTAAAACTCCTTGATACCAATCTCGGTAAACATCAACATTTTCTACCCAATTTAATGAAGATGCAGCCTGATGAATCTGTTTTAAATCAGCACCAAAAAACTCCACATCGCCCAACTGTGCCAAAGCATGAGATAACGCTTGTGCTTCAGCAGGGGTGAGATATTTATCGTCAATTACGATTGGTTTGGCAGGTCTTTTTTGTAAAATATTCAATAACAAAAACCCAACTAAAAACACCAAAAATACCGTTCCAACGGCAGATTGCCATGGTTTTAAGGGCTTTAAGGAGAGTTTACCGATTTGACCTAGCTGCATATTGATGTTCCATTGCCCAATAAATACCCAGAATTGACATTATATTAACCAATTTTGTCACTTGTTTTTTACAATTTTTATGATTTTTACCACAAAAGTACATTATTTAACATTAAAAAAGGATTATTGGATTAATTTTTGCATTAATATTGCTTGTTAGCAATATTACACATTTATCTGATTCATTATTTTTTATAATGTTTGTTCTAAAATCATCAAACACAACTCTTCAAAACTAATACCACGCGCTTTAGCCGCCATTGGTACAAGGCTATGTGAGGTCATGCCTGGAACTGTATTTAATTCCAATAAATACAAAACACCCTTGTCATCTTTTAAAAAGTCCACCCTTGCCCAACCCTTGCCGCCAATCGCAGCAAAAGCCTTCTTAGCAATTTGACGCATTTGTTGCTCTTGTTCTTGGGTTAAATCCGATGGGCATCGATAAATGGTATCATCACGCAGATATTTGGCATCATAATCATAAAATTTACCTGTTGGAATGATGCGAATGCTTGGAAAATCCTCATCACCTAAAATTGCACACGCATACTCACCGCCAGTAATGGCTTTTTCAGCCAAAATCTCACCATGATATTGTTTTAAGGTTGGATATATTTTAGCCAGTTCACCAGTATTTTCCACCATCACTACGCCGACACTGCTACCCTCTGCAGATGGTTTTGCAAATAAAGGTAAGCCAAATTCACGCTCAACCTGCTCAAAGTCCGTATCATCATTTAATACAACATAAGGCACGTTTGGAAGTCCAAACCCTTGCCAAATTAAACGATTACGAAACTTATCCATTGCAATTGCTGACGCCAAAACCCCACAACCTGTATAAGGTACACCAAAACCATCAAGCACTCCTTGTAGACCACCATCTTCGCCAAATGTCCCATGCAATACATTAAAAACACGGTCAAAATCTTTTAACTGCTCAATGCTGGTTTCTTTTGGGTCAAAATGATAAGCATCTACACCATTAGATAACAAAGCATTTAAAACCGCCTTGCCACTATCTAATGACACTTCACGTTCTGAGCTAAAACCGCCACACACCACAGCCACTTTGCCAAATTTTTTTACATCAATGGTCATAATTTACCTTTTTAATTGTCTTCGTTTTTTGGGATTTAATTGAGAAATGTTGCACGATTATTTTGAATTATTGTGATTAATCAAGATATAAATTATTGGCTGCCAAATCTAAAGAAATTTGCCCAACATTACCCGCCCCTTGGGTAATCAGCATATCATTGGCTTTTAGAATATTTTTTAATACTTGAGCGATTTGGTCTTTGTCATCTATGGATAATAAAACAGGGTCAACTTGGCCACGAGAACGAATACTGCGAGCAAGTGATTTGGTATCTGCTCCTTGAATCGGCGTTTCGCCAGCACTATATACGTCCAGCAGCAGCAGCTCATCAACTTCTGATAATACTTTTACAAAATCATCAAAGCAATCTCTGGTGCGGCTATAACGATGCGGTTGAAACATCATCACTAAACGGCGGTCAGGATAACTTTGACGAGCAGCCTTGATAGTAGCAGCCACTTCAGTTGGATGGTGCCCATAATCATCAATCAATAAAATATTACCGCCATCATACACAACATCAGCTTGATGTTCAAAACGTCTACCCACGCCTGCAAATTTGCTGACTGCTTGGACAATCGCATCGTCATTTACACCTTCATCGGTTGCTAATGTAATTGCGGCTAATGCGTTATAAACATTATGTTCACCAGGAATATTAAGCGTTAAGGGCAAAGGGTCACGGTCTTTTCTTAAAACTGTAAAATGGGTTTTGACACCATCAACCACCAAATTCACCGCACGCACATCATTGTGTTCTTGCAATCCAAAGGTCAAAACTGGGCGAGCGATGTCATCAATCATAGATGACAGTTCTGGGTCATCACCACACAATACCGCTAAACCATAAAATGGCATGTTTTGCAAAAACTGAATGTAGGCTTGTTTGAGTTTATTAAAATCATTACCATAAGTTTCCATATGGTCTTCATCAATATTGGTAACAATTGCCGCCATTGGACGCAACGACAAAAAAGATGCATCAGATTCGTCGGCTTCTGCTACCAAATAGCGTGATTGACCTAAAGATGCGTTTTTGCCCGAGGCATTTAATTTGCCACCAATGACATAGGTTGGGTCAAGCCCTGCTTCAGTCAGCATCATCGTCAAAAGACTGGTTGTGGTTGTCTTACCATGAGCGCCAGCAACGGCAATGCTATGGCGATAACGCATCAACTCACCTAGCATATCTGCCCGACGTACCACAGGCAGGCGCGCCATCAATGCCGCTTGGATTTCTGGATTACTTTTGTCAATGGCACTGGATACCACAATCACATCAGCATCTGCTACATTTTTAGCATCATGACCAATAAAAATGGTCATACCCAAGGATGTTAATCGCTTGGTAACCGCACTATCTTTGATATCCGAACCTGTAATTTGATAGCCTTGATTATAAAGCACCTCAGCAATACCACACATACCAGCACCACCAATCCCAACAAAATGAATGGTGTTGATTCGTCGCATCTCTGGAATATAATTCAAAGAATTAGGTAAGGATTCGTTTGGCATGGTTTTCTCTTTTTGATAGTCAGTTTTATTGTTCATGAATAGTGAATGCGTATGAATGTGGTAATTTTAGACAAAAAAATTATTGTAACACACTTTATTTGTTTTTGTAATTACATGGCGTATTTATGATTTCACCAAATATTTCCAAATCTCATCAGCGACCAATTCAGTGGATGTAGGCATGGCTAACCGACGAGCTTTTTCTGCCATTTGCAAGCATGTATTACGATCTAAACTTTTTAAAATTTTCTGCAAACTTTCACCGTTTAAGGTATTTTGAGGCATTAAAATGCCCGCTTGATGGTCGGTCAACGACTTGGCATTGGCGGTTTGATGGTCATCCACCGCATGAGGCAGGGGCACAAAAATTGCTGCGATACCTGCATTACTAATTTCGGTTACTGTCAAAGCGCCAGCTCGACATATCACCACATCTGCCCATGAATAAGCTGCTGCCATATCATCAATGAATGGTAATAATTCTAAAGTATGTAAACTGGTATTAATATTTGCTTGAGAGTAAGCAACCAGCATTTCTTGATGATTAGCTTTACCACATTGGTGGCGTACCGATAGGGGAAAATCACTTATTTTTAACAGTTCAACCACTGCTTTATTGATGGCTGCTGCTCCAAGCGAACCTCCTACCACCAAAACTTTTAATGGGGTTTGGTCATTTAAATTGTATCGCAAACTTGGTTGAGCAATGCCAGTAATATTACCACGCACAGGATTACCCACCGTCATAGGTGGACTTTTTAGAGTGCTTGCCATGCCATCAAATACGCCCGGAAAAGCCTGGAGCACCCTATCTGCATAACGCGCCAAATTGCGATTACTCATACCACCTATGGCGTTTTGTTCATGAATAATCAATGGTTTTTTGCTTAATTTAGTTGCCAAACCACCAGGCGCGGTAACATAACCACCAAAACCAACACTAACAGCAATGTCGTTTTCTTTAATGATGTTTTTTGCTTTCAGTACTGTTTTTAACAACATAAATGGCAATTTAATCATACGCAATAAGCCCTTGCCGCGAAGCCCTTGCATATCAATGGCGTGAAACTGATAGCCATGCTTTGCCACCAATTCATTTTCCATGCCCGTTGGTGTACCCAACCAATGAATGGTTGCACCGCGCTTTTGTAATTCATCAGCAACCGCCAAAGCAGGAAATACATGACCGCCCGTTCCTGCTGCCATCATTAACACATTTTTTGTCATTTGCTGTCCTTATTTAACTTGTTTTCAATGAACACGATAAAATCAATGGCAATCGTTGTACCACACTGCTCATCAATTTCACGTACACATGTTGGACTGGTTACATTAATTTCTGTGATTTTTGCCCCAATTAAATCCAGACCCACAAAATATAAGCCTTTTTGCATTAAAACAGGCGCAACCTTGTTAGCAACTGCCATTTCTTCTTCGGTCAAAGCCATGGCAACACCACGACCACCCGCTGCCAAATTTCCTCTTGTTTCACCAGCTTTTGGAATTCTTGCCAAGCAATAAGGCACAACTTCACCACCAACAATCAATACACGCTTATCACCATCTTTAATTTGAGGCAAATATTTTTGTGCCATAATTGGCAAACTTTCTTGCTGGGTAAGCATTTCAAGCGTTGAACCGATATTGGGATTGTCCGCTGTTAAACGAAAAATACCCATACCACCCATACCATCTAAAGGCTTAACAATCACATCCTGATGTTTCTCAATAAATGTGCGAACATGGGCTTGTTTGGCAGTTACAATAGTTGGGCTCATCTCATCACTAAACCAAGTGGCAAATAATTTCTCATTGCAATCACGAATTGATGATGGATTATTAACCACTAAAACACCCGAAGACGCAGCTTTATCCAAAAGATAAGTGGTATAAATAAAATTCATATCAAAAGGTGGGTCTTTACGCATTAAAATTACATCAAAATTTTGTGCTGGTTGTGTGCTTTTTTCACCCAACTCATAAAATTTTTCTGGATTTTTAAAAACATGAACAGACTGACTATCCACCTGCAACTCACCCATATTTAACCATAAATCATGGATTTGACAATAAGATACGCTATGTCCACGCTCGCAAATTGCCCACATCATCGCAAGTGTAGTATCTTTTTTATAATTAATGGTTGCAATGTCATCCATCACAATTAAAAACTTTAACATCATTATAACCCCTTTTATACACCGTATTCATTTCGGTAAGCTCGCATTTTTTTCAAAATCTGATGCTCGCCTTTATTACGCAAAAACTCAATAATATCGTCAATATCCACTAAAGAAAATACGGGTACGCCTAGGTCTTCTTTGATTTGTTCAACCGCTGAACGTGTGTCCTGACCCCGCTCTTTTCTATCAAGAGCAATGACAATCCCTGCTAATGTTGCTCCAGCACCACCTAAAATATCAACCACTTCACGCACTGCGGTACCAGCAGTCATAACATCATCAATCACCCAAACCGACTTGCCCAATAATGGGGCGCCAACTAAATTACCACCTTCGCCATGCGTTTTAGCTTCCTTGCGGTTATATCCCCAATCCACATCAATTTGATGCTTTTGCCATAACGTTTGAGCTGTTGCCGCCACAAATGGAATGCCTTTATATGCCGCTCCAAAAATTGTTGGGTTTGATGCATCTTTTAATTGTTTGGCTAAAATATCTGCATAGCCTGAGGCTGACATATCCAAAGCTTTAGCCGATGATAACAGTCCTGCGTTAAAAAAATATGGACTTACGCGCCCAGATTTGAGTGTAAATTCACCAAATTTTAATACTTGATAATCTAATAATAGTTGAATAAATGTGTTTTTGTTAAAAGCAGTCATACTGTTCTCTCAGATAAAAATTGAGATTATTTTACCTTTTTTTGAATAAAATTTCTTGTAAAATTTAACCACCATTCATTAAAGCCCATATTAAAATCTTTAACACGAAACAAAACCCAGTAATAAACTGGGCTTTGATATAATAATTTAAAAAATTATTAATTATTTGGCAGCAGCAGCCTGAGCAGCAGCAACTTCAGCAGCAAAGTCTTCTTGTTTTTTCTCAATACCTTCACCAACTTCAAAACGTCTAAAGCCAAGTACAGTTGCACCTTCAGCTTTTAATACGTCGCCAACTTTTTGCTCGTTGTTCATAACGTAAGGCTGATTAACCAAAGTAACCTCGTTTAGATACTTTTGCAAACCACCAGTAATCATTTTTTCCACAACGTCTGCAGGTTTTCCTGATTCTTTAGCTTTAACTTCAATAATATCTTTTTCACGCGCTAAAACATCAGCAGGCACACTATCTTCATTAACTGAAATTGGGTTAAATGCCGCAACTTGCATCGCAACCGCTTTGCCTACTTCTTCGTTTCCACCTTCATAAGATACTACTACACCAATACGGATGCCGTGTCTGTAAGTGGCAAGTGTCGCTCCTTCAATAATTTCAGCGCGACGAATTTGGATATTTTCACCGATTTTTTGTACCAAAGCAACACGGGCTTCTTCAACTGATACACCATCTTCATAGTTAAGAGCAGATAAAGCAGCAACGTCAGTTGTGTTGTTGTCCAAAGCAATTTGCGCAACTTTGTTAGCAAAGGCGGTAAAGTTTTCATCTTTAGCAACAAAGTCGGTTTGACAGTTTACCTCTAAAAGCAAGGCTTTACCAGCAGTTTGGGCAATGATGATTGCGCCATCAGCTGCAATATTACCCGCTTTTTTGGCAGCTTTTGCTTGACCTGATTTGCGCAGATTGTCAATGGCAAGTTCAATATCACCACTGGCTTCTTCTAACGCTTTTTTACATTCCATCATGCCAAGACCGGTACGGTCTCTTAATTCTTTTACCAATTTGGCTGAAACTTGAGTCATAATTTAACCTTAATTATTGATTTTTAAATTAAAATTTGTTTTAAAATTAAAAGGCGCGAAGCATCTTTATTTGATACTGCACGCCCTTTATTTATTGATTAATTTGCCAAATTATTCGGCGGCAGCTTGCTCGGTTGTTTCTTGATTTTGAGCTTTACCTTGAGTTTTGGCATACTCTTTACCTGCAATGATAGCATCTGCCATAGCAGTAGCATATAGGCTGATAGCGCGAATAGCATCATCATTGGCAGCAATTACATAATCTACATTGTCAGGATTTGAATTAGTATCAACCACACCAATTACTTTGATGCCTAAGTTTTTGGCTTCTTTAATGGCAATAGCTTCATGGTCAACGTCAATTACAAATAAGGCATCTGGCAATCCACCCATATCCTTAATACCACCCAAGGCACGTTCTAATTTTTGCATATCGCGAGTGCGTTCAAGAGCTTCGCGCTTAGTTAATTTAGCAAAAGTGCCATCTTCAGCTTGTTTTTCAAGCTCACGCAAACGAGTGATTGATTGACGAATGGTTTTCCAATTGGTCAAAGTACCGCCAAGCCAACGATGGTCAATATAAGGCATGCCAGCGCGAGTAGCTTGTTCACGAATCACAGCACTTGCCGCACGTTTTGTACCAACAAATAAAATCTTATTGTTGTTAGCAGCTTCTTTGTTTGCAAAGTTTAGGGCTTCACTAAATTGTTTTACGGTGTGTTCAAGGTTGATAATATGAATGCCGTTACGAGCACCAAAAATGTATTGGTTCATTTTTGGATTCCAAAAACGAGTTTGGTGTCCAAAATGAGCGCCGGCTTCAAGCAAATCACGCATTGCAACTTGAGTAGGGTTTGACATAAAAAAAGTCCTTAAAATTTTGGGTTATGCCTCCACAAACCAGTCAACAAATCCAGCCAATCTTGAATTAGCCAAACACCCTGCTAACTTTATGGGTTTGTGTGTGTCATCTAGTCTGTTAAAAATACACAGAATTAAAATTATAACAAATTTTTTATTGTTTGACAAATCCAAATAAAAACACCAATTAAAAAAATTGGTGTTTCATAACGACTTGCAAATTAATCGGACATGTAATACAAATTACAAAATACCATAAGCAACCAAAGCATTTGCAACTTGAGTAAACCCTGCAACGTTAGCACCTGTCATATAATCCACTGCGCCCTTTGTTGTGCCGTATTTTTGAGCAGCTGCCAACGCATTATCATGGATGTTTTTCATGATTTGTTGCAATTGCACATCAAGTTCTTCAAATGTTTTGTACTGACGCACTGAGTTTTGACTCATCTCAAGACCAGACACGGCAACCCCACCTGCATTGGCAGCTTTACCAGGAGCGTAAGCAATACCTGCATCACGCACTACATCAATCGCTTGGGCGGTCAGTGGCATATTTGCCCCTTCAGCAACGTATTTGACGCCCAATTTTACTAATGCTTTAGCATTGTCTTCATCCACTTCGTTTTGGGTGGCGCAAGGTAAAGCAACTTCAGCTTCAAACTGCCAAGGCTTTTGACCTTCTAGCCATTCTCCACCAAATTTTTCAACATAGTCTTTTAAGGCAACACCATTGGCTTTATGTTCTTTAACCCAATCAATTTTTTCTTGGGTAAACCCTGCTTTGTCTACCAAGGTGCCTTTGGAATCTGAAAATGTAATCACCTTTCCACCAAGCTGCATGGCTTTTTCAGCGGCGTATTGAGCTACGTTACCTGCGCCTGATACCAATACGGTTTTACCTTGCAATGTGTCATTTTGAGTTTTTAACATACTATCCAAAAAGTACACGAGCCCATAACCTGTGGCTTCGGTACGAATCAAGCTGCCACCATGCCCCACGCCTTTACCTGTTAAAACTCCTTCAAACTGACGGGTTAGGTTTTTGTACATGGCAAACATATAATTAACTTCACGACCACCTACGCCAATATCACCCGCAGGAACGTCCATATCCTGACCAATGTTTTTATACAATTCACGCATAAAGGCATAACAAAAACGGCGAATTTCAGCCTCTGATTTGCCTTTGGGGTCAAAATCAGAACCACCTTTTGCACCACCCATAGGCAAGCCAGTCAAAGCGTTTTTAAAGATTTGTTCAAATCCTAAAAACTTAAGCACACCCTCATTGACCGTTGGATGAAAACGAATACCACCTTTATAAGGTCCAATGGCGTTACTAAATTGCACACGCCAACCGCGGTTTACCTGAACGTCACCTTGGTCGTCTTCCCAATTTACCCGAAAACTAATGATGCGGTCTGGCTCACACAAACGCTCAAACACCTTTAAAGATTCATATTTTGGATTATCTGCATACACCTTTTCAACGCTCATGGCAACTTCCTGTACAGCCTGAATAAATTCAGGCTGATGAGCGTAATTTTTTTGTACTCTCTCAATGGCTTGCTGAATGGTCATAACGGCACCTTTTGTTTGCGATTAAAATAAAATTATCAGTTTTATCAAAAAAACTCATTAGGTCATAAGTAAATAAGATAATACCACTTTGTACTAAAAACACAAGGGTTTTTTAACGCTTATTTATGGATAATTATAGTCTAAAGTTAATATTTTATAAATTTTTATGATAAATATATTTAATATATTGATATTTAAGTAAAATTATTTTTAATTTTGAAAAAATTGGACTTCTTTTTAAAATCATGTTAAGTTAAATTTTATTTGGATTTATATAATGGTTTTACCCGTAAAATTTTGTGGACTGACACACTCTAAAGACATTGAAGTCGCTGTCCATCTTGGCATCTCTGCTATTGGGTTTGTTTTTTATCCACCAAGTCCGCGTTATATCACCCCACAAATTGCCCAAACGCTAGTTAAAGAAATTCCTGCATTCACCACCATCGTTGCTCTTGTTGTTAATATGGAATTAAATGAATTAAAAATTTTAAGCCAAACAGTGGCTTTTGATGTGATACAATTTCATGGCAACGAAAGCGCTAAAGATTGTCAGCAGTTGGCAAATGTTATTAATAAACGCTGGATAAAAGCCATTCAAATAAACAGTGATTTAACCAGTGATGAGATTTTAACTAAAATTGATGAGCTTAAAAAATATGGGGCTAGCGGCGTGATTTTGGACGCTTACCACCCCAATAAACTCGGCGGTACAGGCACTGTTTTTGATTGGTCAAAAATCCCCAAACATTCACCTTTACCCATTTATTTGGCAGGTGGTCTCACACCTGATAACATTTCTGATGTTGTCCAAAACACTGATTTAATCAAAAAAATCTCAGGGGTTGATGTCAGTGGTGGTATTGAAAGCCAAAAAGGCGTTAAAGACGAATACAAAATGGATTTATTTATCAAAAACTTAACAACAGGTGGATTATGAACATTTTAATTACAGGTGTCACTTCAGGTTTTGGCAAACAAATTGCTATTGATTTGGTCAAAGCAGGTCATCAAGTGATTGGTACGGGCAGACGTCAAAGTAAACTTAATGAACTAAAAGATGAGCTTGGCGATGGTTTTATGCCCTTGTGTTTTGATGTGTGCGATACCCAAGGCGCACGTCAGGCTCTGCACAGTGTAAATTTAAGCGATATTGATGTCTTAATCAATAACGCAGGATTGGCATTAGGTTTGTCATCAGCAGACAAAGCGGATTTTTCTGACTGGCAAACGATGATAAATACCAACATTATGGGACTGACTTTAGTAACGCATGAAGTACTGCCTTTTATGACTGCCAAAAATGACGGTTATATTATCAATATTGGTTCAACCGCTGGTAATTATCCCTATTTTGGGGCAAACGTCTATGGAGCAACCAAAGCTTTTGTCAAACAGTTTAGTTTAAATTTACGAGCCGACCTCATTGGCAAAAAAGTGCGAGTCACTAACATTGAACCTGGACTTTGTGGGGATACTGAATTTAGTCAGGTACGCTTTAAGGGCGATACCAATAAAGTCTCACAAACCTACGCAGATATAAACTATATCACCCCTCAAGACATTAGCAATATGGTGCTTTGGCTTATCAATCAACCCAAACACATCAACGTCAATCGTTTAGAAGTCATGCCAACCGCTCAAACCTTTGCAGGGCTTAGCGTAACTAAAAATTTATAATGCATTAATCACAGGATAATCACAGGATTTTTTATGACTGATTTTACACAATTTCCTGACTCATCGGGTCATTTTGGTGTGCATGGTGGGCGTTTTGTATCTGAAACACTGATGGCAGCCATTGAAGAACTTGAAAAAATTTACAATCAAGTTAAAAATAACCCTCAGTTTTGGGAAGAATATCATCATGATTTAGTAAATTATGTTGGTAGACCCACGCCATTATATTTTGCCCAACGTTTAACACAAGAAACAGGTGGTGCCAAGATTTATCTAAAACGAGAAGATTTAAACCATACAGGTGCTCACAAGGTCAATAACACCATCGGACAGGCACTATTGGCAAAAATTGTTGGTAAAAAACGCGTCATTGCTGAAACAGGAGCTGGTCAGCATGGCGTCGCCACAGCAACCATCGCCGCACGACTGGGATTGGAATGCGTGGTGTATATGGGCGCTGATGATGTTGAGCGTCAAAAAATGAATGTTTATCGCATGCAGTTACTTGGAGCTACCGTTGTACCTGTTACTTCAGGTTCGCGCACTCTAAAAGATGCAATGAACGAAGCCATGCGAGACTGGGTTACAAATGTTGATGATACCTATTACGTCATTGGTACTGTAGCAGGTCCACATCCTTATCCGCAGCTTGTGCGTGATTTTCAGGCGATTATTGGTCGTGAAGCTCGCCTGCAGCACCTTGAAAAAGAGGACAAACTGCCCAATGCTTTAGTGGCGTGTGTTGGTGGCGGCTCAAATGCCATGGGGCTTTTTTATGAATTTTTAAACGATAAAGATGTTGCTATGTATGGCGTGGAAGCTGGCGGGCTTGGCATTGATACCGGCAAACACTCTGCCCCGCTCAATGCCGGAAAAATTGGCGTACTGCATGGCAATCGCACCTATTTGATGGCGGATGACGAAGGGCAAATTTTAGAAACTCACAGTATCTCAGCAGGGCTTGATTACCCCGGCGTTGGTCCTGAACACAGTTTTTTAAAAGATATGAAACGAGTAGAATATGCTGTTATCAATGATGATGAAGCGTTAGACGCCTTTCGTACCCTGACACGCACCGAAGGCATCATTCCTGCACTAGAAAGCTCGCACGCTGTGGCTTATGGTCTAAAACTTGCTAAAACCATGACCAAAGACCAATCCATTATCATCAATGTTTCTGGACGTGGTGACAAGGATTTACATACCGTAATGCGACTTGATGGCTTGCTGGTGGACTAACCTAAAAAAATTAATAGACATTTACTTACCGCCCAAAAGTTTTTAGATTTTTGGGTGTTTATTTATGGATGATTGTGATGACTTACGATATAGATTGGTTAAAAAATAAACATAAAAATGGTGAAAACTTAAAATACATTTATTTTTGGGGACATACTCCAAAACATACACAAAAACTTGACGTTAGCTGTTTTAGCCAGTGGTGGCATGCCAATTTTACTGTTGATGGTATTTTATACCCAACCGCTGAGCATTATATGATGGCACAAAAAGCCAAGTTATTTGATGATGATAAGATATTTACCGAAATCTTAAAAAGCAAACATCCCAAACAAGCTAAAGATTTGGGGCGAAAAATTCAAAATTTTGACGATGGTCATTGGCAAAAACATCGTTTTGACATTGTAACCGCTGGCAATCTTGCAAAATTTAGTCAAAATCCAGACTTAAAAGCCTATTTACTGAATACAGGCAATCGCATTTTGGTAGAAGCAAGTCCTGTAGATAGAATTTGGGGAATTGGTATGGCAAAAGATAATCCCAATATTCATAATCCCCACCATTGGCAGGGATTAAATTTACTAGGATTTGCTTTAATGACGGTTCGAGACCAATTGCATCAAGATAAATCAAATCAAGATTGACAATGTTTTTAATTTATCTGATAAGATTTACTCAAAAAATACTTTAATAGTTTTGCCTGTCAGTTGTCTACCCATAAATGGCGTGTTTTTACCTTGAGAAAGTAGCGATTGACTATCAACAAGCCAACTTTGTTTTGGGTCAATCAGCACCGCGCCTCCAATTTGGGCGTAATTGTCAATGCCTGCAATCTTAGCAGGGTTTAGGCAGATTTTTTCAATCAATTGTTCAACCGTTAAAACACCATCGTGAACCAGTTTACATCCCAATGCCACAAAAGTATCAAAGTTACTAATGCCAGGTGTGCTTTCAGCAAATGGCGCTTGTTTGGCGCTTGATGATAATGGTTCATGATGGCTACAAATTGCATCAATGGTGCCATCTTGCAAACCTGCAATCAATGCTTTTTGGTCTGTGTTTGAACGAAGAGGCGGCAGCACATAAGCATTGACATTATAGCCTTCTATATCGTCATCAGTTAAATGAAGCTGATGCATAGCAACATCACACGTAATGGGCAATTTACGAGATTTTGCCCAACGAATTAGCTCAACTGAGGTTCGGCAGCTGATTTGACTAAAATGAGCATGAATGCCGGTTTCTTCCACCATTAAAATTTGCTTGGATAAAGCAATGGTTTCTGTCAGCCAAGGAATGCCTTGCAATCCATGAAACGATGCAATATAGCCATCGTGAGCTACGCCTCCTGCCAAAAGACTGGGTTCATTGGGATAAAAAAACACCTTTAATCCAAAGGTAGCGGCATATTCTAATGTGCGAAGCATTACCAAATCATTTTGAAAACCTTTACTGGCATTGGTCACAGCAATTGCTCCGCCCTGTTTTAACCCAGCAAGATTAGCAGGTTTTTCACCATCCAATCCTGCCGTCAGAGCGCCTAAAATATGTAAATGGATTTTGCCATCAGCATACGCCTTTTCGCGAAGTCCTTTGAGTAGCGAACCATTTTCCAAAACTGGGTTGGTATCAGGCGGCAAAACCACATGCAAAATGCCATTTTCATAAGCCGCTCGCCCCTCACTAGCAAGCGTGCCATGCGACTGATGACCAGGTTCACGAAGTCTTGCACATAAATCCACAATCGGTGGAATCAGCCACATGTCTTTTGTGTCTAAGCCTTGACTGGCTAAATCATTCAGAACGGTTTTATCAAATTGCCAATCTTTTGGTAGTAAATTTTGCATAAGTTTTCCTAAATCTAAAGCTTGTATTAATCGTTTAATAATGGCTATTTATGGTTGTAATAAACCATTTTTCTGTTCTTGTCCTTTTATTGCCATTGCCATAACCGCCATACGTACTGCAATGCCATTATTAACCTGCTTTAAAATGACTGACTGTTTACCATCCGCTACACCTGAGGCAATCTCAACACCACGATTCATTGGACCTGGATGCATAACCAAAGCATTTGGCTTGGCAAGTTTTAAGCGATTTTCAGTGATGCCATACATTTTAAAATACTCGCTGGTAGATGGCAAAAGTGGAGAGCCGATGCGTTCATTTTGAATGCGAAGCCCAATAATTACATCCACATCCGCCACACCTTTGTCAATATTTTCAAATACACTAACTCCATAACGACTAATGCCTTTGGGCAATAAAGTTTTTGGTGCAATCACTCGAATGTCTTTAACACCTAAAGTTTGCAAAGCACTGATATCCGAACGCGCCACTCGGCTGTGTTTAATATCACCAATGATTGCCACTGATAACTCATCAAAAGGTTTTGGAGCTTCACGATAAATGGTGAGCATATCCAACATTGCTTGAGTTGGGTGAGCATGCCAGCCATCGCCTGCATTAATAATGGCAACATTTGGAGTAACTTCTGTTGCCATAAAATGCGCTGCACCACTGGCAAAATGGCGTACGACAAACATATCTGCGCTCATCGCCTCTAAATTCCAAAGCGTATCGCGTAAGGTTTCGCCTTTATTGGTACTTGAGCGTGCAATATCTAAATTAAGTACATTTGCGCCAAGGCGTTTTTGGGCAGCCTCAAACGTGGTGCGAGTGCGGGTAGAATTTTCAAAAAATAAATTCATCACCGTTTTTCCCGCAAGTTCAGTAGTATTGGTTAATCTGCCGGTATTATCAAAATAACCCATAGCTTTTTGAATGATGTTTTCCAACTGAATGCGACTTAAACCTTCTACTCCCAAAAAATGACAAATTCCGCCATCACAGGTAAGCTCTGGGCGACCTAAAGTTTGATTGAGACGTTCTTTGATATGATTTTTTGGCATAATACACCCCTTAAAGGATAAGCGTGGACTGTTATTTATAGTGCAAATTTGATAAAATTACTCAAATCCACGCTATAGTTTAGCGTATTTATAACCAACTAAAAAGTAAAAAATCATGTAAATTTTTTTACTATTTTTAAAATAAGGACTTTTATGATAACACTGGCTCAATATCTGCAAACTCATGCCACACCTGAACTTGCTAGTATTATTACCACCCTTGCCACCGCAAGCGTTTCCATCAGCCGGCTTTTGGACAAAGGCGCTTTAGCGGATATTTTAGGAGAAGTTGGCAAAGAAAACGTTCAAGGTGAAGCCCAAAAAAAATTGGATTTAATTTCAAATGACTTGTTGCTATCTGCTTTGATTGGCAATCCAAACTGCGCAGGGGTTGCTTCTGAAGAATTAGAGGACATCAATCCCGCCAATGCCGATGGCTCAATGCTGGTATTATTTGACCCATTGGACGGCTCAAGTAACATCGATATTAATATGACTGTTGGGACGATTTTTTCTATTCTACCCCATCAAACAGTAGGGCAAAATGTAACACAAGCTGATTTTTTACAAGCAGGCAATCATCAGCTGGCAGCTGGTTACTTTATTTATGGAACCAGTACCATGCTGACTTTGACACTTGGCAAAGGCGTGGTGATGTTTAGTTTTGACCCTGTTAGTCAAACTTACTTACTTATCAACGACAACGTCAAAATTAGTCGCGAAACTGCCGAATACGCCATCAATGCTTCTAATGAACGTTATTGGCTAGCCCCAATAAAACAGTATATCCGCGAATTGGTGGAAGGCGATTTGGGTGTACGAAAAAAAGATTATAATACACGCTGGGTAGCAGCAATGATTGCCGATGTACATCGCATTTTGATTCGTGGTGGTGTATTTATGTATCCATTTGATACTAAAATTCCTGGGAAGGCTGGCAAACTTCGCTTAATGTATGAAGCTAACCCAATGAGTTTTGTAATTGAACAAGCAGGTGGTGCTGCGACCGATGGTGTGGCTCGCATTATGGACATCACGCCTGTACACATTCATCAGCGTGTACCTGTTGTGCTTGGAGCGATAGAAGAGGTAGACTATGTTGCTACACTTCATAAACAAGCTGGAGTTGTTGCTGATGGCACAGCTTTAAATACTGACCGATAATTGAGCAATCTATATTGGACGTATCATGCACACAATCATCACATCCAAAGATAATAAAGCCATTAAACACGTTCAGAATCTACTGACCAGTCATCGTAGTCGCAAAAAATCTTTGCAAACTGTGATTGAAGGTGTGCATTTACTGGACACCTATCTTAAACAAAAACTTTTGGTGGATTTGGTGATTGTAAGCGAAAAATCACACTATCATCATGAAGTTGTGGATTTACTCACCAAAATCGATAACAAAAAAATTCTCATTGTTAGCGAATCTTTATACAAAAACATTCGCACACTTGGTGATGGTGTGGATGTGATGGCGGTGATTCCAATAAGCGTACCAAAGTTTGGTGATATCAACCAAGATTGCTTGATATTAGATGGACTGCAAGATGCTGGTAATATCGGCACACTGCTTCGCACTGCCAGCGCCATCGGTATCAATACAATTATTAGTACGCCGAACACTGCTTATCTTTGGTCGCCAAAATGCCTAAGAGCTGGTATGGGTGCCCAATTTTCTCTGCAAATTTTTGAACAAATTAGCGTTGACGAAATTCTGCAAGCGGTAAAAATTCCTCTGTTTGCTACCAGTTCCCACACCCAAAAAACAATTTATGATTATGATTTAACTAAAAAAATTGCTTGGGTTTTGGGTCATGAAGGGCAAGGCGTTTGTCAGGATTTTTTACAAAAATCAAATTTGGTAACCCTACCCCAACCAAATGGACAAGAAAGCCTAAATGTTGCTGTAGCAGGGTCTGTGTGTTTTTATGAAATGTTAAGACAACGACAGTTTAGCTAATAAAAATTAATGTACCGGTTTATTTATGCAATTTTTCAAGCTCCAGTAACGTTTTTTTAATTGCAAGCCCGCCTGTATATCCACCAAGCGTGCCATCAGCGGCAATAACCCTATGGCACGGCACGATTAAAGAAATCCAGTTTTTACCATTGGCATTTGCACAGGCACGAAAAGCGGTAGGTTTGCCTATTTTTTCAGCAAGTTGTTTGTAACTAATGGTGGTGCCATAAGGAATTTGACACAGTGTTTGCCAAACTTTAATCTGAAAATCAGTACCATGTGATAAATCCAACGGCACATCAAATGTTTGTCTTTTGCCCAAAAAATATTCGGTCAGTTCACTTATGGTTTGCTGAGCAATTTTCTGGTCAAAGTTGTCAGGATTAAGATTGGACGGCTCAATAAATGCACTGTTTTGATTAATCTGGTCAAATAATTTCGCTGTTTTGTTATTATACCAATCTAAAAGCAACAATTTTCCTTCTTTAACCGTAAGACTGATAGCGGGCAGACCATTAGGAGGAGTGTATTGAGTGCTAATCATGTTATTTTGCCACTTTAATCATTGTGTTCATTGGTTTAATGATTGAATATCATCAATCAAACATTCAATCATCTTTTGTGTAAATTGTTGTATGCCTGACACACCAGACTCTCTGGGTCCAGCAAAATTTAATTTTTGGATATGATATTGCTGAATAAACTGCAGTAAATAGCTAACAGATAATTTTATATCAAAAACATTCATATCAATCAAAAGATAAGGTTTGTTTTTGCTGATGCAGGTTTTTAGAGTTAATTCTGTGCCACTTTTAGGCGTGATTTGACTATGATAAATAATAACCGTGGCATCACTATCTATTACATTTTGACGGGTACGCTCACGGTAGCCCGCTTTTAATAAAGGCACAAGTGGATACTTATCATCTATCACACCGTCTTCGGCTCGTCTATCCTTTGGACAACAGCCGCCACACAATGCGCCTTTATTTAAAGCACCGTCTAAGGCACCTCTATCCACACCAGTTTGACCGCCAGAAATAATCATTGGAATTATCATTTTAAACATCTTTATGTCATTACTTGGTTAATAATAAATCGCTGAATAAATCACGCAATCTTTTAGATGTTTTTTTAATTCCTATTTTTCTTCAGTAAATAAAGCATCTACAAATTCTTTAGGATTAAAGGGCTGTAAATCATCAATGCCTTCACCCACACCAATATAACGAATGGGGATGTTGGTATTTTGCGCAACATTAAACACCACGCCGCCTTTGGCTGTGCCATCAAGCTTAGTAATGCTGATACCTGACAGCGGAGTTGCCTCACTAAAGATTTGCACTTGATTGATGGCATTTTGACCTGTACCTGCATCTAGGACAATCATACATTCGTGTGGCGCTGTAGGGTCGGCTTTTTTCATCACACGCACCACTTTTTCAAGCTCATTCATTAAATAAGTTTTGTTTTGCAAGCGCCCAGCAGTATCTGCAATCAACACATCAATGCCTTTGGCTTTGGCAGATTGCATTGCATCAAAAATGACAGACGCACTGTCAGCACCATTACCTTGAGCAACTACCGGAATGTTATTGCGTTCACCCCAAATTTGCAATTGTTCAGTTGCTGCCGCCCGAAAGGTATCGCCAGCTGCCAACATCACCGATTTTCCTTCTTTTTGCAAACGTTTAGCAAGTTTACCAATGGTTGTGGTTTTGCCAACACCGTTTACCCCAACCATCAAAATGACAAATGGTTTTTTTTCTGTATCAATGGTCAGTGGCACGACTTTTGGTTCTAAAATATCCACCAATTCTTTTTTTAACGCTTTATACAAAGCATGTGAATAAATCAAATCTCCACGCGCAGTAGCTTCAGTTAAATTTTTAATAATGCGATTGGTTGCATCCACGCCAATATCAGCGACCAATAATTGGTCTTCTACTTCTTCAAGCAGCTCATCATCAATTTCTTTACCTCCAACCAAAACATTCATCAAACCTTCTGTTAGGCTTTTACTGGACTTAGACAGTCCTTGTTTCATGCGTGCAAACCAGCCACCTTTTTCATTTTCACTCATAATATGCCTTTTTAATTTTGTTGAAATTTTACTATTTTAACACGCTTGTTGTAATTTTGCCTTATAATGAACACTTTTATCTTTTTGCTATCTTGTATCTTTTTTCCACCTATGAAAAGACCTTTTATTTATTTAAAGCTTACTTTATCAGCCCTGCTTGCAATCCATTTAAACGCCTGTCAAACCCTCACAGCTCAAAATAACACATCGGCTGATTCTACCTTTTTGACACACACTGATTTTACCTTAAATCAAAATACCCAAAAACACACTTTAGATAATGGTTTAACCGTCATCATCAAAGAAGACCATCGCGCACCAATCGTCATGACTCAAGTTTGGTACGATGTTGGTTCAAACAAAGAACCCATTGGAAAAGGTGGGCTTTCACATTTTTTAGAACACTTGATGTTTAAAGACACCCCAAAAGTATCGGGCGATGAATTTAGTCAATTAATCAGCTATTATGGCGGTAATAACAATGCCTATACCAACCAAGATGTTACCGTTTATCACGAAATTTTACCCGCTAATCGCTTTGAAATGGCTTTAGAACTTGAAGCTAATCGCATGAAAAATATCATTTTTGATGATGATAAAATTCAAAGTGAACGCAATGTTATTTTAGAAGAACGCCAAAGCCGAACCGATAGCAATCCCAACGCTCGTGCTTTTGAAAAAATTTTAGCATTTTTATACGGCAAAAATCCCAGAGCCAACCCCGTCATTGGCAGTCGGCAAGATATTTTAAATTTAAACAAACGCGATTTACAAAACTGGTATCAACGCTGGTACGCTCCTAATAATGCTACCGTAGTTATTGTTGGCGATGTTGATACCAATGAAGCGCTATTGGCTGTGAAACGTTATTTTGGTCAAATCAAAGGTCAAACTATTGACAAAACTAAACCTGATTTGACATTAACCGCTCCAAGCACCCCAAAACATTTGGATATTTATGAAGAAGTTACGGTGCCAAACATTGTGTTGGCTTGGCAAGTGCCAACTCTAAAAAGCCCAAATAATGCTCAGGATAGTTACGCTTTGTCGTTATTAGCCGATGTTTTTGATGGTGGTATGTCAGCACGTTTTGAAAATAATCTCATCCGTAAGGGCAAATACATCAGCTCTATTGGTGTTTCTTATGACGATTTGCAATATGGTGATGGTTATTTTATTATCAGCGCCACGCCCAAAGATGGTATCAACCCTGATATGGTTAAAACAGCAATTTTGCATGAAATTCACAATATTTTGACTGGCGACATTCATGATGATGAACTAACCCGCCTGCCTATTGCTATCAAAGTATCAGACGTTATGGAAGCAGATAATATCGCAAGCCAAGCTCAAACATTGGGTAGACTGCATTATTTAGACCTGCCCTTTCATCAAAATCAAATCCGTTTGGAAAAAATTGGCAAATTAACTGCAAATGATATAAAAACGGTTGGCAAAAAATATCTTAATGAACAAAAATTATACAGCATTTATATTCTGTCAAATTCAGCCAAGCCTGCCAATCACCCCTAAGGAATGTTATGTTTTTTAAACGTTTATTTTTAACACCCATCACCACTGCCATCTTTTTGCTTTGTTCACCAACGTTATCTTTTTCCAGTGTACAAATAGCAACCGATACCGAATTTAATGCACAAAATTTGCCCAAGCTTGATAGTTTAAAAAAAGACAAACCACTTAATTTAAACATTCCAAAAATGCAGCGTTTTACCACAACAAACGGTGTACCTGTGATTTTTACAGCCGTACATGAACTGCCAATCGTGGATATCAGTATTTTATTTGATGGTGGAAGTAGTAAAGATAGTGAGTTAAAAAAAGATGGTTTTGGTATTGCCAATATGACAGCAAACCTGATAACCAAAGGCACCAAAAATTTAAATGAAGATGCATTTAGCTGGCAAGCAGAACGCCTTGGGGTAACATTAGGCGCAAATGTCAATCAAGATAGTTTTGCTTATGTTTTTAGAAGTTTGGCAGATGATAATGAACTTTTGCCCGCCTTATCGCTCTTTACCGATATGATTGCCAATCCCTTATTTGATAAAGACACTATCAAACGCGCTAAAGAAACCACCTTAATTGGCTTAAAACTTTCTGAACAAAGTGCTGATTATTTAGCAACCACGGCTTTTTTAAATGCTATTTATGGCACACATCCCTATGCCAAAGACACCATCGGCACACAAAGCAGTGTTGCCAACATTAGCGCGGATGATTTAAAACGCTATCACCAAAGATACCTTGTTGCTCAAAATGCCTACATAAGCATCACAGGCGATTTAAGTGAACAAAAAGCACGACAAATAGCTGAACAATTATCTATGGCCTTACCAAATGGCAATAAAGCGACTTTAACTCCCGCCCCTAAAAAACCCAAACCTACTCATATACACGTTGATTATGACAGCCCCCAAACCGTTATCATAATAGGTCATCTGGGCGCAAAAGATGCCAAAACTGCCAAAGAGATTGAACAAGAACTTAATTTTCGTTTGGGTAATAAAGTTTTGGCAGGTGGCGATTTTAACGCTCGTTTAATGACCGCTATTAGAAAACAGGGTGGTTATACCTATGGTATTACAGGTTCCATGATTACATATGCCCAAAATGGCGTTTATCGCATTCGTTTTTCTACCACCACAAATAAAGCCAAAGAAGCCATTGAAAAAACCCTAAAAATTGTCAAAGACACCCTAGAAACTGGAATTAGTGAAAACGAATTACGTTTAGCCACGACCAGCCTACGCCACGCCTACCCAATGACTTTATCTAACAATCTTGCCATTCACAATATGGCAACTTATCTAAATAAAGAAAATCTGCCCGACAGCTATGTATCAGGATTTTTATCAAGATTGGATAATGTTACTATTGCAAGCGTCAATCATGCTCTAAAAAGCCAGATTCACCCCGATGAGTTTATGATTGTTACGGTTGGTAAACAAAAACCTGATTTGTCTGATTTATTTTGACCAATAGATAACCAACCAAAATGCAAATGAGTAATGTTTTATGAGATTTTTTGTTGATGCCGTTTTAAGCACTGATAACAGCCTAACCCTTCCTGATGCGGTTTATCATCACTGGATAAAAGTTTTACGCGCCAAAATTGGTGATCAGGCAGTTTTATTTAATGGTCAAGGTGGTGAATTTACCGCCACATTAACACAGATTAATAAAAAAACCGCCGAAGTAATGATTGGTGAATTTTGTTCAAATAATCGCACCCCACACCAAAAAATCACCCTTGCTCAAGCCATCAGCAAAGGCGAACGTATGGATTACACCATACAAAAAGCCTGTGAAATGGGCGTATCATGCGTTTATCCAATTATCAGTGAACGCTCCGAAAGACTGCGTTATGAGCGCGATACTAAAAAACTAGCTCATTGGCAAAACGTTGCCATCAGTGCTTGTGAACAGTGTGGACTTAACATCATACCTAAAATTATGTCGCCTGTAACGTTTGATGAATTTATCCAACACTGTCAAGATGATTTAAAACTTATCATGACATTACCATCCAATCATACCGCTTTTCACCCCAAACTTCCCCTACCCCAAAAAATCAGTATTGTCGTAGGTCCTGAAGGCGGTTTTTGCACCGATGAACTCAATCTTGCCCAACAAAATGGATTTTTAGCTTGGGCAATTGGCGAACGAGTTTTACGCACCGAAACTGCTGGTATTGTGGCAATGGCGGGGCTTTTTGTTTTAGCCCAGCAGTCCAATTTATCAACATAATTATATAATTATAAAGACAGTTTATTTTTCATCAAAACTTTATTATTCATTAAAACAAACTTAAACCTAAAAAACCCCAAAATCTTATTTTGGGGTTTTGGTGTTATTACAATTAAAGTACATCAATCGCCTTGATAACCTTTTAATTTTAAACGTGCTTTATGTAGCAGCGGTTCAGTATAACCAGATGGCTGAGTTTGACCTTTAAAAATCAAATCGGCTGCCGCATGAAAGGCAATGTTATTTTCAAAATCATCTGCCATCGGACGATAATTTGGGTCAGATGCATTTTGTTCATCCACCACTTTTGCCATGCGTTTTAGTACTTCCCAAACTTGGTCTTTAGTAACAATACCATGACACAACCAGTTAGCAATGTGCTGACTTGAGATGCGTAGCGTAGCACGGTCTTCCATCAAACCAACGTTATTAATATCAGGCACTTTTGAACAGCCAACACCCAAATCCACCCAACGCACCACATATCCTAAAATACCTTGACAGTTATTCTCAAGCTCACGAATTTTTTCTTCTTCACTCCAGCCTGTGTCGTTTGCCAAAGGAATGGTTAGCAGTTTGTCTAAATCAGGGGTGGCAATTTGACGCAGTTCATCCTGACGACGAGCAACATTACACTGATGGTAATGAATCGCATGAATCACCGCTCCTGAAGGTGAAGGCACCCAAGCACAACTGGCGCCTGCTTGAGGATGTTCAATTTTTGTGCGATACATTTGCGCTAATTCATCAGGTTTTGGCCACATACCTTTGCCAATTTGAGCCTTACCACGTAGTCCTGCTTGCAAGCCAATAGCAACATTTCGCTCTTCATACGCATCAAACCACGTTTGAGCTTTAATATCACCTTTTTTAACAAAGGCGCCTGCAAGCATTGCGGTATGGATTTCATCGCCTGTTCTGTCCATAAAACCAGTATTAATAAAGATAGTACGGTCTTTGGCTTTTTCAATGCAATTTTTTAAGTTGGCAGAAGTTCGTCGCTCTTCATCCATAATGCCAATTTTAAGAGATTTTTCAGGCAATCCCAACGCCTTTTCAGCGCGCTCAAAAAGCTCTACTGCAAACGCCACTTCTTCAGAACCGTGCATTTTTGGCTTAACGATATACATTGAGCCTGTGCGAGAATTACGCAAAGCGTTCTCACCGCGAATATCAATGGCGGTCAGCATTGGCGTAATCAAAGCATCCATAATCCCTTCGTAAATCTCTTTACCATCAACCAAAATGGCAGGATTGGTCATCAAATGCCCAACATTGCGCAAAAGCATCACCGAGCGCCCGTGCAAGGTTTGTAAATTACCATTTAAATCAGTATAGGTGCGGTCAGCATTTAAAGTACGATTGATGGTTTTGCCATTTTTTTCTAACGTTTCTGACAAATCACCCTTCATCAAGCCCAGCCAATTACGATAGCCTTCAACTTTTTCTTCAGCATCCACTGCCGCTACTGAATCTTCTAAATCCTGAATGGTGGTTACTGCCGCTTCTAAAATAACATCTTTTACGCCCGCTTTATCGCTTTGTCCGATGACACTGGTTTTGTCAATAACGATAATTGCATGCAGTCCATTGTTTTTTAAAATAATTTCTGTTGGATTTTCTTTATCGCCATTAAACCCTACAAGCTGTTCAGCGTTTTTAAGTGTGGTGATTTTATCATCAATTTTAGCCAATAATTGACCATTATCAATCTGATAAACCGTTACATCAGCGTGTGAGCCGTCTTGCAAAGCAAAGGTTTCATCAAGAAAATTTTTAGCAAAAGCAATGACTTTTTTACCACGTTTTGGATTGTAGCCCTTAGCTTTTTCCGCTCCGTCTGTCTCAGGGATAACATCAAAACCATACAAAGCGTCATAGAGCGAACCCCAACGAGCATTGGCGGCGTTTAAACAATAACGAGCATTACGCACTGGTACAACTAACTGCGCCCCTGCAATGGTAGCAATTTCATCATCAACATTATCCGTGGTAATGGTAAAATCAGCAACCTCAGGTTCAAGATAGCCAATTTCAGTTAAAAACTGCTTATAAGCGCCCAATTCATAAGCGTTATTTTTATGCCAATCATCAATTTTGGCTTGCAGTTCATCACGACGAGCAAGTAATGCTGAATTTTTTGGAGTTAAATCCAATACGACTTGCTCAAAGTTTTCCCAATAAGTTTCACTGTCGATTTTTGCTACGGGCAATGCTTCATTTTCAATAAAATCGTATAAAATTTTATCAATTGCTAAACTGCCTTTTTGGATACGTTGAGTCATTATTTCTTCCTTATATTTTGCATCAATTTAATCTGGATACAAAAACGGTGTTTTATTGGAAACCCAAGAAAACACCGCTTTTTATTAATTTGTAAACGATTTACAAAATTAGTTACCAAATTGGTTCATGGTGTTTTTGCTAGCATCGCCTGCTTTTAGGGCATTTTCACCAGAGAAGATTTCTTTGTGGTCATCACCAATGTCAGAACCCGCCATCGCTTGGTGTTTTACGCAAGCAATACCGCCACGGATTTCTTTACGTTGAACGCCAGCCACATAAGCCAACATGCCTTCTTCACCAAAGTAACCTTTTGCCAATTCATGGGTAGAAAGCGCGGCAGTATGGTAAGTTGGCAACGTGATTAAATGATGGAATACGCCCGCTTCACGCGCAGCATCGGCTTGGAAGGTACGGATTTTTTCATCTGCATCGCGAGCCAATTCACTATCATCGTATTTTGCATCCATCAAGTTTTCACGTTCATAAGCAGACACATCACGACCTTCAGCTACCCAACGGTCATAAGCTTGTTTACGGAAGTTGATGGTCCAGTTAAATGATGGTGAGTTATTGTATACAAGTTTGGCATCAGGTACTTGTTTTTTGATGTCGTTCACAAAACTTGCAATGCCTGCTACGTCTGGAGTTGGGGTTTCAATCCAAATCATATCAGCACCATTTTGTAGTGAAGTTACACAGTCTAATACCACACGGTCGTGTTGTGTGCCTTCACGGAACTGATAAAGACCCGATGGCAAACGAGTTGGGCGATGAAGTTTGCCATCACGTTTGATTAGAATTTCATCTTCTTTGGCTTCAGAAATATCAATTTCAGTAGTCTCTAAATAGCTGATGTATTTAGATGCCAAATCACCAGGTTCGCGGCTTACAGGGATTTTTTGGGTCAAGTCCGCACCTTCAGAGTCGGTACGAGCAACAATAACACCTTCATCCACGCCCAATTCAAGAAATGCGTAACGAACAGCATTAATTTTAGCTAGGAAATCTTCGTGTGGTACGGTTACTTTACCGGCTTGGTGTCCGCATTGTTTGGCGTCGGATACCTGATTTTCAATTTGAATCGCACACGCACCCGCTTCTATCATTTTTTTAGTTAAAAGGTAAGTGGCTTCTTCGTTACCAAAACCTGCATCAATGTCTGCAATGATTGGCACAACGTGCGTTTCAAAGTTGTTAATTTTATCTTCAAGTTCTTTTACTTTGGCATTATCGCCAGCAGCTTCTGCTTTTTGTAAGGCACGGAATAAGTCGTTTAATTCTTTAGCATCAGCTTGACGAAGGAAAGTATAGATTTCTTCAATCAATTTTGGTACGGCAGTTTTTTCGTGCATGGATTGGTCAGGAAGCGGTCCAAATTCAGAACGCAAAGCAGCAACCATCCAACCAGATAGATAGATATAACGTTTATTGGTTGTGCCAAAATATTTTTTGTTGGCAATCATTTTTTGTTGAGCAATAAAACCATGCCAACAACCCAAAGATTGGGTATATTTACTGTGGTCAGCATCATACTCCGCCATATCACGGCGCATAATGGCAGCGGTATATTTAGCAATGTCAAGACCTGTCTTAAAGCGGTTTTGCACAATCATACGAGCCGCATCTTCAGGGCGAATGGCATTCCATGTTCCACCTAATTTGTTTTTTACGTTACGAACGTGCTCTAAAGCTGATTGATAAGTCATGATAAAATCCTTATAATTGTCATGGGCGAAATTGCCAAAACTTATAACACCAACCACACCAAAAATGGTTTTGCCTACTTTTGGGTAATTCGTAGCACTAGAATACCCAAAGCTAATATATTTATCCAGTATTATAAAAAAATAATGAGCATTTTTTAAAAAAATAGTTAATAAAATTCTACAGTTGAGCAATTTTTTATAGAAAATATCATCTATTTTTAATCTGTGATAAAATTTCTTATCTTGTTAATTTTTATCATCATGTTAAAATCAGAAATTGCACCAAAATTATTGCCTTTTTTAACCACCACTAAATCACTAACCAAAAAACTAGAAAATCTTAGTAAAAAACCCTTAATAGTCAAAGTATTATCTCAAAAATCTCGCTTGCTTACCTTGACTGAAAAAAAAATGTGTCAATTACCACTGCATCGCCCAATTTTGGTATGGGAAAGAAAGGTGCTGCTATTTGGGGATAATCCACCCAGTCAAATGCTTGAGCATCAAACTTCCAATCAAAATGCATGGATAGAAGCGACCAGTCTATTTCCTTACAACAGTCTACTAGGCAAAAACAAACGTCTAAAACACCTAAAAAACACCCCTATTGGTTATATTTTATTTAAAAAAAATAAAGAATTGCCATTTAAACGCCAATTTATAATTTTACCCCATCACATTAGCCGACAAACTGTCTATCAGCTTAACCATAAGCCCATTATAATTGAAGAGATTTTTTTGCCAGCATTTTTGGATTTTTTATTGCAAAATCATTGAAAAACTGTTTAAAATAAAAAATGGCTTTAAATTAAATTAAGCCATTATTTTTAAGTTGATTTAGTTTTGGTTTATTGAGTTTAATGGTTATTTTTGCGGTTTTTCAGGTCGCACCCAACCTTCAATTACAACTTGACGACCGCGCGCAACCACAAGTTTATCAGCTTCGCAATCTTTAGTAATCACACTTCCTGCTCCAACCGTTACTTTATCATCAATATGAACAGGGGCAACCAAAACTGCATTTGAGCCAATGCGTACATGATTACCAATAATGGTTTTAAATTTATTAACACCATCATAATTTGCGGTAATTGTACCTGCTCCGATATTGGTCTTTTCACCAATTGTGCTATCACCTAAATATGCTAAATGATTAGCTTTTGCTCCCTGCGCCATCTGAGTATTTTTCAGTTCCACAAAGTTACCAATGTGTACATCATCAGCCGTAACGGCATTTGGGCGAAGACGCGCAAATGGTCCAATTTGATTATTTTTACCAACCGTAGCATTTTCAAACACGCTATAAGGTGAAATCACGGTATTATCAGCAATGGTTGTGTTCTTAATTACTGAACCTGCACCAATTTTTACGTTATTGCCAATAGTGCAGTTGCCTTCAATAATGACATTAATATCAATAGTAACATCGTGCCCAAAAGTTGCTGTTCCTCGCAAATCAAAACGATTTGGGTCAATAATATGTACACCTTGTTTCATCAATTCATCTGCTTGATGAAGTTGCCATTGTCTTTCCAAACGAGCCAATTGCATACGGTCATTTACACCGTCCACCTCAAATGCCCAGCTAGGTTCAATCGACACAATGTCCATGCCATCTGCCACCGCCATTGCAATGATATCTGTTAAATAATATTCACCTTGAGCATTGTTATTATGAAGTTTGGGTAGCCATTCATGCAATTTAGTGTTGTTTACACAATAAATGCCTGTATTAATTTCTTGAATTTGTTTTTGAGCGTCATTGGCATCTTTGTGTTCTACAACAGCAATAATTTTTCCATTTTCGCGTACAATTCGCCCATATCCTGATGGATTATCCAGTGTTAACGTTACCATACCAAAGCCAGTATCTGCAGATTTACCAACCAGTTCTTGCAATGTCTGAAACTGAACCAAAGGAACATCACCTGATAAAATAAGCGACATGCCATCTTTGGGTAAAATTGGCAATGTACTTTTAACCGCATCGCCCGTGCCAAGCTGCTGGGTTTGCTCTGCCCAAATCATATTTTCTGATGCAAACGCATTTTTAACCAAATCGCCTCCGTGTCCAAAAATAGTAATGATATTTTTAGGATGAAGCTGTTTGGCAGTTTTTAATACATGAGCAAGCAGTGGCTGACCTACCAAAGGCTGTAGCACTTTTGGTAGACTTGACTTCATGCGTGTGCCTTTGCCAGCGGCTAAAATAATGATAGATAATGACATAAATTTATCCTAATTTCACAATTTTAGCCATTGTAACATAAGAGCATTCCTCAAATTCTCCTTTATACAAAAATCCTATAATTTTAAAACCAAAGTCGCCAGCAAATCCACACCACCGCTGACATAATGCCAGCTAAAATATCATCAAGCATGATTCCAAAACCACCTGATACTTTTTTATCCGCCCAATTAATTGGAAAGGGTTTAAGAATATCAAAGAGACGAAATAATAAAAACACCAATAAAATAGATATCCATGCTAAAGGCATCGCTTTTTGACCAAAATGTGCCACAGGTAGCAGGGCAATCCACACCCCCACCCATTCATCAAACACAATGTGTGGGTCATCATGCACGCCCATCAGTTCAGATGTTTTGCCACAGATATAGCTACCAACCATACAACCAAGCAAGGTTATCACTAAAAACCCTACAAACCCCAAATGCATGATTGGTAATGCCACAAGCAAACCGCCAACTGTTCCCCAAGTTCCCGGCGCCTTTTTAGGAAGTCCCGAACCCAAACCAATACCAAGCCAATAAATACATTTTTCAAATGTAGTGGCGGTTTTTGGGCAGGATGGACAACGATTGGATTTTTTAATATCGGGTTTACTAGACAAGGTCATAACAAAATAATAAACAACATTCAAATAAAATTAAATTTAAAAAAATTCCACCAAAAGACTAAAAATGCTGATAGCCTTTTACGCAAAAATTGACTGGTTTTTGATGATTTAAAAATACAAGTTTTTTATCAGCGATAATTTTGCCAATGGCAAAAATACTGTTTGGATATTTTTGACTAAACAAAGTAAAATTTTCTGGCGATAACGTAAAACACAGTTCATAATCATCACCGCCATTGAGCTGATATTGCCATCTTTTATCATCTGATAAAAGTGATAACTCATCAACACAAGGGATTTTATCCAAAAACAACATCGCGCCAACTTCGGAGGCTGTTAAAATATGCCCCAAATCCTGACCCAATCCATCAGATATATCAATCATGCTATTGACCCATGGCGCAAGTTTTTGAGCCAACTCAACTTGTGGATTAGGCAAATCCAGTGCAGACTGCAAAGTAGTGGCTTGCTGATGAAATAAGCAGTCCAAAGCGTAACTTGCTGAACCAATGTTGCCACTTACACACACTATATCACCAATCTGAGCGCCATCACGAGTAATTGCCGTGCCTGCTTTGACAAATCCCAAAGCCGTAACGCTGATGGTAAGTTTATCGGATTTGGTTGTATCGCCACCAATCAGTTCTACGCCAAATTTGGCGCAAATATCCGTGATACCTTGCGAAAATTCTGTCAGCCATACAGCATCGCAATCTGGTAAACTAATTCCCAATAAAATCGCATATGGCACAGCGCCCATGGCTGCCAAATCCGATAAGTTTACTGCAACGGATTTATAACCAATAGCATAAGCTTGGGTGCCTTCTGGAAAATGCCGACCCATTACCAGTGTATCCACACAACTCACCAATTGACAATCTTCAGGGATATTGGAAACAGCACAATCATCACCAATGCCCAAAACTGTATTTTTATGAGACGATGTCGCCGATTTAAAATACTGATAAATCAATGAAAATTCAGACATATCAAGCATCCAAAGAAGGAGAAAGGAATATTAAAAAAGGTACTTATGTACCTTTTTAAAGTGTTTAAGATGAAATATTTTGTGATGGGCTCGTTTGTTTTTTGTCTTTATCCGCCTGCACTTCTAGCGCTCGCACCTGCTTGGCGTATTTATCCAAAATAGCATTAATCAATTTGTGTGCGTCTGTCGCTCCAAAGTGCGCATTTAATTGCATGGCTTCATCAATTACTACTTTATAAGGAATGTGCAAGCTGTTTTTAAGTTCATACGCCCCAATCAATAAAATTGCTCGCTCTACCAAGTCCAAACGGTTAAAATTACGGTCTAAAAACGATGAAATATCTACAATCAGTTGTCCCGCCTGCTCAGGAATATTTCTCATCAGTTCATGATAATAACCCAAATGCACTGTATGCATGGCGTTGGTGGCACGAGTGCGTGCAACAATAGTATGTGGTTCATTACCGCCTAGCAAATCGCGATTTTCAGTAGCAAAACGATAATCAGTCATCAACCATTCATAAATACCCTGCAACGCAAAGCGGCGAGCTTTTCGAACGGCAGTATAGGTGGTTTTATAGCCCGATTCACGGTTAAAGGCTTGCTTGCTGTCTTGGCTTCGGGTGTTTTTATGTTCTGTATCTTGAGTAATCATAATCGCCCTTTAAATCGCCTTTAATGTGCTAACCATTTCAATCGCGGTCATCGCTGCATCATAACCCTTATTGCCTGCTTTTGTGCCAGCTCGCTCAATGGTCTGCTCTATGTTTTCAGTGGTTAAAATGCCATTAATCACAGGAATATCATGATGCAAAGCAACATGGCTCAACCCTTTAGCGCTTTCGCTTGCCACAATATCAAAATGCGGTGTACTGCCACGAATAATCGCCCCAAGCACCACGATTGCATCAAATTTGCCACTTTGCGCCATACGTTTGGCAGTCAAAGGCAATTCAAACGCCCCCGGCACGCGTACGACTGTGATATTTTGCCCTAAAACACCATGGCGAAGTAACGCATCTAATGCCCCTTGAACCAAACTTTCGACCAAAAAGCCATTAAAACGACCCACAGCAATGCCAATTTTTAGGGCTTGATTGTCGTATAATGCTCCTTCAATATGAGTAACGGCGTTTTTTTGTTCGGTAAAAGTTGTCATGATGCCTGCTCGCTAATAAATTAAACTAAAATCAAAAATAAATAGTTGCCCATTATAACAAATTGCACTTTGCCAAAAAAGCAATTTTTCGGTATGATAGCTATTTTGATTATTTGAGACCGTTTTATGATGGATAAAATCAGCGAGTGGGTGCTGATAATCATGGAGCAGTTTGGGCTTTTGGGCGTAACTGTCATGATGTTTTTGGAAAATGTTTTTCCACCCATTCCCAGTGAACTGATTATGCCTGCGGCAGGTTTTGCAGCAGCAATGGGTAAGATGAACTTGGTTTTGGTGATTATTGCAGGAACGCTTGGTTCGGTACTTGGAGCACTACCACTGTATTATTTAGGAACGGTTTTTGACGAAAAACGCCTATTTAGCCTTGCTGAAAAATATGGCAAATACGTACTGATCAAACCATCAGACGTTACCAATGCCCAAGATTGGTTTCATAAATACGGCAAAACCGTGATTTTCTTTGGGCGTATGATTCCTGCTATCCGTTCACTGATTTCCATTCCTGCGGGTATGGCTCGTATGCCCATGTTGCCATTTTTGGTGCTGACAGCGATTGGTTCGGCAATCTGGACAACGATTTTGGCGTACGCAGGTTATATTTTGGGAGCAAACTACGAACAAGTAGAAGCCTTTATTGAACCTATCAGCAAAATTGTTGTGATTGTTGTTTTGTGTATTGGCGCGGTCATTGCGTTTATGCGTATTAAAAGCGTATTTTTTGATAAAAAATAACCCAACCAATCCAACCAAAATACCCAAAGGCAAAATAAATTTGCCTTTTTATTTGCCTAATTTTACTAATTGAATGCCCAGCATCGCCATCAAAAAATTTGGTCAGTAAATTGGGAAGAAACTACATCAGCCAAGAACGTCAAAAACAGCAAAAAATCCCCAAAGCCAATAAAAGCAAAGTGTATGGCACCTATCAAGGCGATGATTCGATGTGACTTTTGCCTAATGAACTTTTGAATTTGGTGCTAGCGGGCAGACCAAAGAATACACACTGCATAATGAAACCAAACTGTCAGGACTACTTCGGTTTTTACAACATGGTTTTGGCGGTGGTACGGATTTTCAAACCCCGCTACAAACAGCACTTAATATCATCAAAAGCACATCCAACTACCAAAAGGCAGATATTTTGATGATTTCAGATGGGGATTGTCAGTTATCACATTCTTTTATTCAAACACTTAATACCCAAAAACAACAGTTAAATTGTATGGTATATTCAGTCTTGTGTGATGGTAAACGCGTTGATGATAATTTTAGCGATGAAGTGATGGTTTTGTAAGCCAATACTTCTATCAATTACAAGTATCAATTACAAGCATCTTTTGGGTGCTTGTTCTTTATTTAATGACGTTTGACAACGCCAGATGGATTCACCCTGCTTATTTTTTGTATGATAAATAACCAAATTTTGCCCATTGAGATAACGCACAGGGTATGGAGCTTTAGTAACGGTAGCAATAATTGCACAATCCGTCTGAAAATTAAATGCTTTATCAGTAACTTCAATACTGATTTTTTGATTACTTGATGTTGCTGGCATTCCCACTGGGCAGTTTTTTGATGTGTTATAAATCACTTCTACGCGTTTTTGTACCGCATCAGCATACTGATAGCTTTCAAGAATCAGTGCTTTTTCTTTTTGCATGGCGATAATTGGCACAAACTGCAAAGCGATGATAGATAATAGTGTTCCAAAAACTCCAAAAGCCCCCAAAAGTCCTAACAAACTTACGCCACCATGTTGCTGCAAATATTGCTTTTGAGTTGGTTCATCAGTATAAAAATCCACCGCATCAGCAATTTCACGGCGCGCCATACGATAATAATAGGCATCTGCCCAACGCGCTACCATCGCCGACCAAAATAACCAAATTGACAAACCAATGCCAATGCGTACTGGCATTTGTAAATCAAGGGGCAATTTATCAATAAATAAAAACTGGCACATGACAAGAATAATAACGATATTAAGTTTGATAAATGACCAACCAGCAACGCAATACACCAAGCAATCCAAATAGCGTTTGCGGTACAAAAGCCAACCAAAAGTTCCAAAAAATGCCGCCCAATTCCAACGGGGGTACAGTTTACCTTTGGTATCAAATTCTTGAAATCTTTTTAAATAATAGGTTTGTGAACGACTGCCGATAAACCATTTATCCAATTGTGTGCGTTTATTTTGGTTTAATTGGGGCAGATAAAACGGTGGCGGCGTGGTGTCTTCTAAAAAGGGTAAGCGAAACATGTGAAAATAGCTTATTTACGGTATAATGATAATGGATTATTTTACGCTTTTTTTTATTTATGACAAACACAAATCACACTTTTACGCCTTTAGCTCCTGTTGGTGGCGACCGTCAAACTCCAGATATGGATAAAAACAGCATCAAGCAGGCGATTGCTGCTTTGGAAAAAACCCCCGTTGAATTTCGTAAAATTCGCACCTTTATGCGCAGGCGCACCCATATCAATCAAAACGCCCTATCGGCTTTAACTGATTCTAGTTTTGCGCCCTTTATCATCAATCACGGCACACCTGTTGGACAACTTGGGCTTGTGGATGCAATTACAGATTTACGTTGTTATTTTAATCATCCAGATGCGCCGCTTAATCTTGAGATTGGTTTTGGCATGGGCGACAGTTTATTGCAAATGGCACAAAATCAGCCTAATAAAAATTTTGTTGGTATTGAGGTGCACGAACCGGGAATTGGTCAGGTGGCATTTACCGCAAAATCACTTGGACTGACCAACCTAAAAGTGATTAACGGCGATGCGATTGCTTTATTAAAAAATTTACCCAACAATCATTTAGATGCTGTACTGCTTTATTTTCCTGACCCTTGGCAAAAAAAGCGGCATTATAAACGCCGTTTTGTTACCCAAGAACGTATGGCATTGGTTGCCCGCACTCTAAAATCTAATGGTGTTTTTCACAGCGCTACTGATTGGGAGCACTATGCTCTATGGATGCTGGATGTATTGGATAATATGCCCGAATTTCAAAATTTGGCAGGTGCTGGTAATTTTTCAGAACGCCCCGATTATCGCCCCCAAACCAAATTTGAAAAACGTGGTTTGGATTATGGGCGAGCTTCTTGGGATTTACTTTATCAAAAACTGTAATTTATCAAGACGTGGATAGCTAACTTATCGCATAAATTTTTTTTGTGAAACCTATTATTTTTTTAATGCAAAATCTATAAAATTGCAAAAACTTTGCCAATAAAATAAATTTTTGGGGATTTTTATTAAAATTTAACTCTTTGTTATTTTTAAGATTTCTAAATTTATATGTTAAAAATCCCCACAATTTTCCCAACTTTTCCCCAAAATCTGTGGATAACCTTGTGGATAACTAAGATGTTTTTATGATAAAAAGCAATAAAATTAAGCGATTCAGCTTTATTGATTAAATTTTAGTCAAATTTTTATAAAATTTTTTATTAGAAATCAAATAGTTATAATGGTATTTTTGAATAGTTTTTGTCAATCTAATTTTTTAGCAATAATTGAGTAACAATGTTCCACAAAAATATAAATAAAAATCCCTAAAGCCAAAACTTTAGGGATTGTTTAGAAGCAAAGGCAAATTACATCATGCCACCCATACCGCCCATGCCACCCATGCCACCCATTGCAGCAGCTGAATTATCAGCAGGAGCTGGTTTGTCAGTAATCATTACTTCTGTGGTTAGCATAAGGCCTGCAACAGATGCTGCATGCTCTAGTGCAGAGCGAGTTACTTTGGCAGGGTCTAAAATACCCATCTCAATCATATCGCCATACACGCCGGTAGCAGCGTTATAACCATAGTTGCCTTGACCGTTTTTCACTTCATTTACAATCACAGATGCTTCATCACCTGCATTGGTAACGATTTGGCGAAGCGGAGCTTCCATGGCACGACGAAGGATGTTAATCCCTGCATTTTGGTCGTCGTTATCACCTTTTAAGTCTGCCAACGCAGATAATGCGCGTACCAAAGCCACACCACCACCTGGAACAACGCCTTCTTCAACCGCAGCGCGAGTTGCATGCAGAGCATCATCAACACGGTCTTTTTTCTCTTTCATTTCGGTTTCGGTCGCTGCGCCCACTTTAATAACAGCCACACCACCTGAAAGTTTGGCAACGCGTTCTTGTAGTTTTTCTTTATCGTAGTCGCTGGTAGCTTCTTCTGCTTGGCGACGGATGGATTCAACACGCGCATCAATATCTGCTTTGTTACCAGCACCATCAACGATAACTGTATTTTCTTTACCAACGGTTACTTTTTTAGCGGTACCTAAATGCTCAAGTTCAGCAGTTTCAAGGCTTAAGCCAACTTCTTCAGAGATAACCACACCACCAGTTAAGATAGCGATGTCTTGCAACATGGCTTTACGTCTATCGCCAAATCCAGGTGCTTTTACGGCGCAAGTTTTTAATCCACCACGTAAATTGTTTACCACAAGAGTTGCCAAGGCTTCATTTTCCACATCTTCAGCGATGATAAGCAAAGGACGGCTTGATTGCATTACCTTTTCAAGCAAAGGCACAATTTCACGGATATTGCTGATTTTTTTATCAACAAGCAAAATTAATGGATTGTCAAATTCACAAGTTAGGCTATCTTGTTTGTTGGCAAAGTATGGGCTAATATAACCACGGTCAAACTGCATGCCTTCAACAACTTCTAAAGCGTCTTCAAAGCCTGAACCTTCTTCGACAGTAATAACGCCTTTTTTACCCACTTTTTGCATGGCTTCACTGATAAGCTCACCAATTTTAACATCAGAGTTAGCAGAAATAGAACCAACTTGAGCAATTGCTTTGTCATCGTTAGCAGGAGTAGATAAAGCATGGATTTGTTCAACCGCTGCACGGGTGGCTTTATCAATACCACGTTTTAAATCCATTGGATTCATACCAGCAGCAACTGATTTCATACCTTCAATTAAAATGGCTTGAGCCAATACCGTTGCGGTGGTAGTACCATCACCTGCCACATCGTTGGTTTTTGAAGCCACTTCACGCACCAATTGTGCGCCCATATTTTCAAACTTATCTTCAAGTTCAATTTCTTTAGCAACTGATACGCCGTCTTTGGTAATGGTTGGAGCGCCAAACGACTTATCAATGACCACATTGCGACCTTTTGGTCCTAAAGTTACCTTGACAGCGTTCGCCAAAACATTAACGCCTTCAATCATTTTTTCACGGGCTGATACGCCAAATTTTACATCTTTTGCCATTATGATTTCTCCAATTTATTAGTTTTCAAGTACGCCAAGCACATCGCTTTCTTTCATAATCAAAAGCTCTTCACCATCCACCTTGACGGTTTGACCTGCATATTGACCAAACAACACTTTATCACCAACTTTAACCTCTAAAGGACGAACGCCACTTTCGGTGATTTGACCATTACCAACTGCCAGCACAGTACCTTGTTGGGGTTTTTCTTGAGCAGAGCCAGGAAGTAAGATGCCACCTGCGGTTTTTTGTTCTTCTTCGGTGCGACGCACAACAATGCGATCATGTAAAGGACGAATATTCATAAAAACTCCATAAATCTAAACCTAAAATCAGGTTACTGGTTAAAATGGCGTTTGACGGCAAAATTTCAAGTAAAATTTCTAAATTCATTTAACAATTCTTGTCAAAAGATAGATATTTTGACAAAAGTTGAACAAAATTATAAGATTGCCATATCAAATAAGCAACAAACTTTATTTATGATGATGACCATAAAGAAGGTTGGATAAAAAAAGGTTATATTATGAAACTTGTTCCCAAAATTTCTGGATTGGGTGTTTTTTGTTTGTCTTTAGTTCTGTCAATGCCAGCACTGGCGGCAGACTTGACTGGTTTTTCAGCAACTTACAACGTTAAAGCCAACGGTAAGTCAGGCACAGCAACACGAACATTAAGTAAAAATGGCAACAACTATACTTACAGTGTCAAAGCCAGCGCCGCAGGCATCGCTAGCGTCAATCAATCATCACACTTTTCATTATCTGGCGGAAAAATTTTGCCGTCCAATTCATCTATGTCAGTCAAAGTCTTAGGTGTTGGCAGCACTCATAACATTAGTTTTAACAATGGCGCTAAAACCACAACCAGTACTTATAAAGGCAAAACCAGTACTTATAAAATGACCGGTCAAGCTTATGACGATTTGAGTTTAGAATCACAAATTCGTCAAGAATTGATTAATGGGCGTTTTACAGGTAATTATTATTTGGTTAAAAAAAGCGGAATTGAAAATACTAAATTTAAAAAATCTGGTTCAAGTAAAATTACGGTTGCCGCTGGCACTTATGATGTGATTCGTATTGATAGAATTCATCATGATACCAATCGTGCGACCAGTTTTTGGGTTGCACCAAGTTTAAACTACCTACCCATCAAGGTCAGCCAGACCAGCGATGGCAAAACCATCTCTATGGAACTTAGTAAAGTAAATTAATCATTAATAAATCAAATCCAAAATATGGATGTATTAAGAAATAAAATGGCTCATTCATAAATGGCCGTTTTATTTTTTTAATCTAAAGATTTCTATTGCAATCAATTAATACGATATTTAGTATCCAGCATTTTTTGGATTTCAATTTTGCGAGTTTTGCAATAGCCTGGTAAATCTTTTTCTAATTGAGCGGTAAACTTAGGAACGAACGTTTTTTCCAACTCTTCTTGAACCTCTTGATTTAACTCGTCCACTTTTTCCTTAGATAAAAAATCGCTACATTGATACAATCTTAACTTCAACTTTTCATAACCATCATTTTGTAAAATTTCAGGATTTTCAATATCTTCTTCACAAGGAACGACATAGCTCATTAAACTATAAACATCCTTATAAACACTTTTACAAATTTGCTCATTAACAGGTTCAGCGTAGGCTGTGCCGGCTGAAGCCAATAATGCGGCTAATGCAATGCATAGTTTTTTCATAAAAACTCCAAAAGTTGTCGTCAATAACCACCAAATTTTGCCAATGTGGTTAATTTACGAAAATCAGCCACTGACAAATTTTGATTAAATAAAAAAATACTTTGGTGTGCAAACGAAGGTTCATCAAAATAAAAATCTAATTTGAGTACCACTAAAAACCCAAAATCCATCAGCTACACACGATTTAAATACGCTTGAAACACCTCTATTTCATCACCAAAGGCAATCCCAAGCTGCCATAGTTCCTTGGGGTTACTTGTACTAATACTGCAGATAGCAAGATTGTTTTTCCAAAACAAACATATCAAAGCTAATATTAGCACAAACAGATACTGCCACCAAGCCAAAGCCGCAAATAGTGATAAAACGAGCATTAGTAACACAAACAACAGCTGCATTACCCTAAAATGATAACTTGGGCGAACATCTGCGTCAAGATACATGATTTTGATGTTTTAGGCGTTTTATTTTGTCAATAAGTACCATCACCGCATCATCGTCAGCTTGTGCCTGTCCCAAAAAAAACAATAACAAATCTGGGTCTTCATAACCAAGCAATTTTTCAAAAGTTGCTTGCTCTTTGGCATCAGCAATTAAATAATGATTTTTTACGTAAGGGTCAATATAAAAATCAAGTTCTTTTAAGCCGCGTCTTGCCTGATAAATAGTGCGACGCTGGGCATCTGTGGGCTGTATCATAAATTGCCTTTAATTGGAAATTTAAATAAACACTGCAAAGTAAATATACAGTAAACTAAATTGATGTGCGACCTATCTGAACAAGCAGCTGGTTTATTGTATCATAAACTGCATCGGATAAAACAGCTTTTACGGGTAATATCCAGATATTATTGAAAATTTTATGCTTTGAAGTCTTGGCAAGCGCCACTATCTTTACTGCGTCTTTATTGGTAGTAATGATTGGAAAATCATCCAAATCAACCAAATCTTCTAAGCAAAAATCGTGATGGTCAGAAAATGGTTTTGGAATTATCTCAAAACCGAGTTCTGTTAATGTCTGAAAAAATCGTTCTGGATAACCAATGCCACTCACTGCATAAACTTTGGTTGATTTTGGTATGGATTGATTTTGAATGGATAAAAGTGGCATCAGTACATCAGGCTTAAGATGCATCAAACGAGTATTTTTGGGATAATTTTGCACATTTTTATCATGATAAATGACAGTTGCCCCCACCAAACGACTGACTGATTCTCTTAAAAATCCTTGTGGTAACAGTTTTTTATTGCCAAAACCACGGGTACCATCCACAACAATCCACTCAAATTGTCTTGCTAGTGCATAATGTTGCAGTCCATCATCACTTATAATAAAAGCGATATCGGGGTGATGTTTTAAAAGCAATTCGATGGCTTGTTGACGATTACTGCCAACGGCAATTGGCACGCCTGTACTTTGAAAAATCAAATACGGTTCATCGCCTGCCTGTTGCGGTGTAGCATCTTCTGTAACAAAATATGGTGTATTTGAATCTTGACGACCGTAACCACGACTAATAACGCCCACTAAGATGTTTTTACTTTGTAAATACTGAACCAAAGCAATAATCAAAGGCGTTTTTCCTGAACCGCCCACTGTGATATTACCGACCACGAGCACTGGGACAGGGGCTTGATAAACTGGCAAAACACCCTGTTGATAAAGCTGTTTTCTAGCAAGACTAATCAGTCCATACAATCCTGATAATGGTGCTAATAGCGACAAATAAGGAGAATTTTTCTGCCAAGCGCGAGTGAGTATCAGCTCAAAATTTATCATCACTTGCCATCACTTTTATAAATCATCATCTTGTTTGAAGGTGCGTTCATACATGACTTTATAAATGCCATTTTTTGCTAAAAGCTCATCATGTGTACCAATCTCGGCAATTTGTCCTTTATCCATTACCACAATACGGTCGGCGTTTTCGATGGTTGATAAACGGTGTGCGATCACTACTGTAGTGCGCCCTTTCATGATAGTTTCTAAAGCTTTTTGTACAAAAAATTCCGATTCATTATCCAGTGCTGATGTTGCCTCATCCAAAATCAAAATTGGAGCGTCCTTTAATAAGGCTCTAGCAATGGATAATCTTTGTCGTTGACCGCCTGACAATTGCAGCCCATCCGTTCCGATAAAACTGTCATAGCCATTGGGTAAATCCATAATAAAATCATGAGCATAAGCGGATTTTGCTGCCGCTTTTACTTCATCAAATGATTTATCACCTAATAAACCATAAGCGATATTTTTTCTAACCGTGTCTGAAAATAAAGTAATTTTTTGATTTACCATAGTAACTTGTTTACGCAAATCCGCCAAATTTATGTGTTCAATTGGTGTATTGTCAATCAGCACTTGCCCACTACTTGGTTCAATGGTGCGAGTCAATAAATTCACCAATGTGGTTTTGCCACTGCCAGAACGCCCAACAATAGCGACTGTTTCACCAGCTTTAATATGTAAATTAAAATCGGTTAAGGCGTGCACGCCATTATCGTACTGCAAATTGACTTTTTCAAAGCGAATATCACCCTGCACATCTATAATTTGACCGCCTTTATCGTTTTCTTCTACCGCATCCAACAGCTGAAAAATAGACACTCCCGCCGCAATGCCACGCTGAAGTTTTTGATTAACATCGGTTAAAGCTTTGATGGGACGAGCTAAAAGCCCTGCCGCCACCAAATATGCAGCAAATTCGCCTGCGGTGGTATTACCAAAAACTTCAGGACGCAGTGAAAGCCAAACCACAAAACACATGCCTATCGCCATTAGCAACTGCACCATTGGTGTATTAATCGCCGCAAAAACACTCATCTTCATGCCTTGGGTTAAATTATCTTTGGATGCTTTATCAAATCGGGCTTGCTCATAGGCTTGACCGCCATAGTTTTTAACCACATCAAAGCCCGTAATAGCTTCATTGGCGATATGACTGATGGCTGACATGGACTCTTGAATTCCCATAGACAAACGGGCAAATTTTTTGGAGACTGTCTTTATCAGCCAGAAAATGGGTGGTACCACCGTTAAAAGTACCAAAGTAAGTCGCCAATTAGTATAAAACAGATAGCCAAACAAAGCGATGGTTGTAATACCATCTTTTAATAAAGTTGTTAAAGAATCGGTTGTTGCGGCGGTTACTTGCTCAACATCAAAAATCAGCTTGCTAGAAATGGTTCCAGCTGGATTATATAAATAAAAATGACTGGGTAATTTTAATAACTTTTTAAATACTTCTGTACGAATTTCATAAACCAAACTGCGTGCCATAAATGCTGAATAATAACCACCTAAAAAGGATGCTAAGCCACGACAAATAAACAATAAAATCACCAAAAACGGAAACCAGAATTTACGGGTTTTGTCATCTTGGTTGATGGCATCAATGATATATTCAAATAATTTGGCGCTGGCAACTTCTGAACTTGCTCCCATAGCAAAACCGATTACCACCAAAATAAACGCCCACCAATAGGGTTTTAGGTAGGCGATTAAACGTAAAAAAACGGCAGTTTTGTTATTAATATCAAAGGTTGTTTGTTTGGTCATGGATTTTCACTTTTTCTTGCACTAATTGGCACAACGGTGCTGATATTAAGATTTAAAAAACCCATTTTTCCCGCCACATCCATCACTTTAACCACTGATTGATGAGAAGCGTCGGCATCTGCAGCAATGACAAATAATTGTTTACGGTTAGAACCCGCTTCTTTTTGTAGCATATTGATGAGTTCTGCTTCACTGTTATTTGCCAATGCAATGCCATTTACTAAATAACTGCCATCTTTTTGTACGGCCACTTCAATTTGCTTGCCTTCATTTAAGACCTTGACCCCTTCAGCCTCTGGCAAAATAATGCTTAAACGACTAAAATGATTAAATGTTGTTGCCATTAGCAAAAAAACAATCAAAAACAACAAACAATCAATCATTGGGGTAAGATTGATTTCTAAGGGTTCCACAGTGGGTTTTCTAAAACGCATTTTATCGCCTTCAGTTAAATCAGTAAACCGCTTAAATGTTATCCAGCTCAAAATGAGCGGAATTTTGATTGGTTTTTTGAGTATTTGGTATCAAATGATAATCGTACATTTCTTGAATCAAAAGCCCTGCTTCTGTTTCAAATTTAGCATTAATATCTACAATGCGTCTTTGGTAAAAACGGTATGCCACCAGTGCAGGAATTGCCACAAACATACCGCCTGCGGTGGTAATCAATGCTTGAGATACGCCTTCAGCAAGCATCGCAGGGTCTTGCATGGCTTTACCTGATACTGCTAAAAACGATGAAATAATCCCCAAAACTGTTCCTAAAAGCCCAAGCAGTGGCGTAATTGCACCAATGGTTCCTAACATGTTGATGTTTTTTTCTAAGGCGTGAATTTGTACGCTGGCACGATTTTGCATATGCATGGTCATTGAATCCAGACCATACTGTCTATAAAGTAAACCCGTAGCCAAAATATCACCCAATGGTGAGTGCTCCTTGACTTCTTGTAAAAAATTTTTACCCAAATCGCCCTTACTGCGTAGCTGACCAATTAACTCCTCTCGCATGCCTTCTGGGGCAACTTCCGAGAATCTGAGCACCTTCGCACGTTCAATAATGATAACCAACGCGACCACCGAACATAAAATGATTGGCAACATCAACCAACCGCCGGCTTGAACCAAACTCCACATAATTTAACCTTTATTTATCCAATAACCATCAATGAATTGCAGTATCATTACTACTGCCTTAAGGCTGCAAATTTTATACCTTTTTTTATTCAACCTGCATATTTCAATCAGGATATTATAACGTTATACCAAGTTGTTTTATAATTTCCGCCAATTCATCATCACTGTGAAAAAATATCTCCAAACTGCCTTTGCCTTGGGTGTTTTGCTTAATTTTTACCATAGCACCAAAATAATCCGATAATTTTTGATTTAATAATACAGTGTTAGGATTATCTTGGGCGGTTTTAATTTTATGAGCTGCGTCTTGATTGCCATTTTGTGGGTCAAGTATGGATTTGACTAATTTTTCAGCATCGCGCACCGTCATTTTTTGCTGAATGATTTTTTTAGCAATGATTGGCTGCTGCTGGCTAGATAATGATAACAGGGTGCGAGCATGCCCCATATCCAAAAAACCATCAGCTAACAAATCTTTTACTTCATTATTAAGCTGATTTAAGCGTAAAAGATTGGTTACGGTTGCGCGAGCTTTGCCAACCACATCAGCAATCATCGCATGACTCATACCAAATTCGCTATGAAATCTTTGCAAAGCCTCTGCCTGCTCCAGCACCGTCAAATCTTCACGCTGAATATTTTCAATCAAAGCCAGCGCAATTGCCACTTCATCAGATAATATACGCTCAATGGCTGGGATTTTGGTAAGTCCTGCCATTTTTGCTGCTCGCCAACGCCTTTCGCCAGCAATAATTTCATGAGTTACTTTTTCATGCTCTTTTTTTTCGTTTGCCAATAGCGGACGGATTACGATTGGCTGCATAACGCCATGTTGACTAATCGAACTGGCAAGTTCTGTCAGTGATGTTTCGTCCATATTGCGTCTAGGCTGATATTTGCCTGATTGCAAAGTATTGACATCGACATCGGTTAATATCAAATTTTCATTATCGGGCAGTTTATCACCATCTTGAACAGAATTTAAGGGCGATTTTATAGGGTGACCGTCTTGGGTAAATTGTTTTTCTTTTTTGATGCTGTTCATTAAGGCACTCAAGCCGCGAGCGCTGCCCAAACCACGTTTTTTTGTCATAATATTACCCATCCAATCTATTCAAATTTAAATCGCCTATTTTTTAGGCATTTTCTCCAAAAATTCCTGCATAAAATCACGATATGCCTTGGCGCCCGTTGATGATTTACTATAAGAAAAAATGGATTTTCCAAAACTTGGCGCTTCGGCAAGACGAATGTTTCTTGGAATGTAGGTTTGGTATAATTTATCACCAAAATACGCTAAAAGCTCTGAACTGACATCTTTGGTTAGTGTGCTTCTACCATCATAAAGTGTGCGCAAAACTCCATAAATTGTTAGATTGGCATTAAATTCTCTTAATCCATCAATAGTTTGCAGTAAATCGGCAACCCCTTCTAATGCATAATATTCGCATTGCATTGGGATAACCACGCCATTTGCTGCTGATAGTGCATTGACTGTTAATAGGCTTAAACTAGGTGCACAATCTATAATCACATAATCATAGTTTAACTTACTATTTTTTAATGCATTTTTTAATAAAAACGCTGCATCTGACTTTTGGTTTAAAGCAGTATCAATGCCTGACAATTCACTGTTTGCACCAAGAACATCAACACCGTTTTGGGTGGTAACTTTAACATCTATAATAGCAACATCATCCAATAAAACATCAGCAATGGTGTAATCTAGGTTATTTTTATCTAGTCCAAAACTGGTTGTAGCATTACCTTGCGGGTCCAAATCAACTAATAACACTGATTTTTTAGCAAAAAATGCTAAAGCATCTGCAAAATTAACTGCTGTGGTGCTTTTTCCAACGCCGCCCTTTTGATTGGCAATGGCTATAATATTCATGATTTTTCCTTGTTGTTTGTCAAAGTTTTGATATAAACCACGCAGCGGCTTTCGTTTAAGCCAGGAACACTAATAGGGGTGGTTTGAACAAAAAAATCTGGGTTAATAGCCCTTAGGGTTTGTACGTCCTCTTCGGTTGGCATTTTGCCTTTCATCGCATAAAAAACACCATTTGTTTTTAAATAAGGCATCGCAAGACTGACAAAATCATTTAAAGATGAAAACGCCCGAGACGTAATAATATCATATGGCTTCGTGGTTTGATGGTTTTCAATACGCTCATTGATGGGTGTTAAATTTTTAAGCGCTAACTCGCCTGCCATTTGGCGAATAAAACGAATTTTTTTATTATTACTATCCAAAGCGCAAATCTGCCAATCAGGTCTAAAGATTGCCAAAATTACAGCGGGCAGTCCCGCGCCTGTGCCAATATCCAAAAGACAAATATCCTGTTTATCCAAAAATGGTAATTTTGGCAAAATCGCCAAACAGTCAAAAATATGTTTGACTAAAGCATCCTTTGGGTCGCTGATGGCAGTTAAGTTATAGGCTTTATTCCACAATAATAGTCCATCTAAATAATGTAACAACTGATAAACTTGCTCATCCGTCAATAGCAAATCCAACGACCCAGCTGCTGTTTTTATTTGATGAAAAAAATCCAAAGCCACATGATGAATTTTTGAATAAGTGTTTAAATGAGTTGTTGTCATTGTCGTCAATTATCGTGATAGGTTTTTATGCAAACTTGCTATTTTATCATGGTTTTATCTGTTACAATAGCACAAATTTACCATAACTTATCAAGTATTGTTATAGATTCATGACCAAACTGATACAACAAGACCCACAACATCTAACTCTTTATGATTTAGATTATCACACTGACCCAAACACGTTGCCCAAACGCCACCAGCTAAAAAAATTTGATGTGTATTTTGGACAACAGCGAGCGCAAGAAGCTATTTGCACCGCTTTGGATATAAAACAACCAGGCTATCATATTTTTGCATCGGGCAGATTGGGGCTTGGTAAAAAAACATTGATTTTAGAATTACTCACCCAGCATGCCAAATATCAACCAACGCCTGATGATTGGGTCTATGTATATAATTTTAAGGATGCCAATCGTCCATTAGCTCTTAATTTTGAGGCTGGTACAGGGCTAAAATTTGCCCAAACAGTTCATGAAATTTTTAAAAAAGCCAAAAAAAAATTACGGATAAAATTTTCATCGCCCACCTACCAGCGCAAAATTGACCGCCTAAAATTAGATTTTTCAGATACTCAAAGCAAATTTTATGAGCGATTGGATAATGATGCCAAAAATCATCACTTAACATTGATTATTAATAATGACGGTCAAGCTGATTTTATCCCTAGCCGTACAGCTGATAAACCTTTGGATACGACAGTAAAAAATCAATTACTAAAACAATATTATGATATTGAATACCAATTAAATGGCTTAGAAAAAACGCTGTACCAGCAATTAGACGCCCTTTATCATGATGCTGCTTGTGCAATCATTAAACCGCTTTTTGCTGTTTTATTAGATACATTTACTAAGCCAAAGGTTCATCAGTATTTAATCAATCTTCAAGATGATATGATTAAAAATGCATCTTTTATCACAGAAGAAGCTGATGGTTTTTTTGGCAATTTCCAAAACCCCATTCCTGCTCGTTATTTTGTCAATGTACTAAGCCATCACATCAAACAAACAGGCTGTCCTGTGATTTTTGCAGAAAGCCAGTCATCAAGCTACGCCAAACTGTTTGGTTCAATCCAATACACCACTGAACAAGGCACGACCTATTGCGACCATAGCATGATACAGTCGGGTTTATTACACCAAGCCAATGGGGGTTATTTGGTGTTAAATGCTCAAACACTTTTTGAGTATCCTTACGTTTGGCAAGGGTTAAAAAATGCGCTGCAATCCCAAAAAATTACCCTTTGCAATCTTGATGAGCTGTTTACCACAAGCACAAATCTTTCTTTAACGCCTGATGACATTTCTTTGGATGTTAAAGTTATTTTATTGGGGACGCTTGATTTATATTATGATTTAACAGAAAACGACCCTGATTTTGAACGTCTATTTAAGATTCGGGCAGATTTTGATGATAAAATCGTAAAAAATGCTGAAAGTACGCTTTTTTTAGCACAAAAAATAACCAAAACTGTTAAAGAAAATAAGCTACTGCCTTTTGATAATACAGCCATAGCAGCAATTTTAGATGAGCTTTGTCGCCTAAGCGAGAATAAAAATTTATTTGATTTTCATAAAGATACCTTAAATAATCTGCTGTTTGAATCGGCTTATATCGCCCAAAAAGTACAAAGTCCTTTGGTACTAAAAGCGCACGTTAAAACCGCTTTACAAAATCTAGAAAAACGTCATAGTCATATCTCATCGCTGTATTGGCAAGAAATTAAAAACGGTCATCAATTATTTAGTATGTCAGGCAGTGCAATTGGACAAATCAATGCATTAACGATTTTAGATTTTGGTCATAATGATAACGATAAAGATGCCTTTGGTTTGCCATGCAAAATCACCGCTCTAATTCAGCCTAATTTTGGAGCAGGCGACGTTTTAGATATTGAGCGAGATATTGAACTGGCAGGTAACATACACGCTAAAGGCATGCTCATTATGGCAAGTTTTTTGCGGTCGCTGTTTGGCGAATTTGGTGAACTTAATTTTAGCGCATCCTTGGCAATGGAGCAAAATTACACGTATGTTGATGGCGATAGTGCCACACTCGCTCAAATGTGCGTGCTGTTTTCGGCGCTGGCACAAGTTCCAATTCAGCAAAACCTTGCCATTACAGGTTCGATGAATCAATTGGGTTTTGCTCAAGCAGTTGGGGGCGTTAGCCAAAAAGTTACAGGATTTTTTAACGCCTGTCAAATAGATGGTTTGACTGGTAATCAAGGCGTGATTCTTCCCAAAAGTAATGTGCAAAATTTATTATTATCGGATGAGATTTTAGAAGCGATTGACAATAAACAGTTTCATATTTATGCCATATCGCATGTTTTTGAAGCCTTGGCACTACTAACGGGGCAAAGCGTTTGTGATAAAAATAAACGCGGTGATTACAAAAAAGACAGTTTGTTTGGTAAGATTATTGGCCGTTTTACACTTTGGGAAAAATCATTTAATAAAAAATCATGAATAAAACACCTTCTAAATCCAAAAAATTAACCACCACAAAAACCGCTCAAACGCCACCTTCTCGGCGTATGAGTAAAGAAAAAGTGCATCAATTTTTTCAAATTTTAGCTCAAACCATTAAAGAACCAGTTACTGAATTAAATTATTGCAATGAATTTGAGCTTTTAATTGCGGTTATTTTATCAGCTCAAGCAACTGACAAAAGCGTCAATATTGCCACAAACAAACTTTTTAAAGTTGCCAATACCCCAAAACAAATACTGGATTTGGGTGTGGATGGTTTAAAAGAATATATCAAAACCATTGGGCTGTATAATGCCAAAGCAAACAACATTATCAAAGCCTGTCAGGATTTACTGGATAAATTTGATGGCAAAGTACCCAATACTCGAGAAGATTTGGAATCACTGGCTGGTGTTGGACGAAAAACCGCTAATGTGGTGTTAAATACTGCTTTTGGTCAGCCTGTCATGGCGGTGGATACGCATATTTTTCGGGTAGGAAATCGCACAGGGCTTGCCACTGGCAAAACCGTTAGGCAGGTTGAAGATAAACTAATGCAGGTCATCCCCAAAGAATTTTTACTAGATGCGCATCATTATTTAATTTTGCATGGACGCTACACCTGCATGGCGCGCACGCCTAGATGCGGTGCTTGTCCTGTTTATTTGGTATGTAATTTTAAAGATAAAACCAAATGGGCAGAGCAATAAAAACAAAAAACCGATTTTTAATCGGTTTTTTATTTTGATTTAATTTTAAGCAATTGGCGGAGTATAAGTACCGTTTTGAATATCGGCTTTGATTCGATAAGCCTCTTTTAACACATCATTTAATAACGTTTTTACGTCATCCAGTGTTGCAATTGGGCTTAGAGTGGTCATTTTTAAAGACTGAACATTACGGTTTTTATCAATGACTCGAGTAACGCCAATATTGGCTTCACCGCGCGCAAACAGTTCATCAGCAACATTCTGATTTAAGCTATCAATGAATTGTTCTGGATAATCTTTTGGTACAACTCTAAATAGCACAGACGCAAATTGTGGCTCAACCAAAAGCTCAAGCTCATCGGTGTTTTTAATGTATTCTGCCACTTCACGGGTTAAATCCACGCCATGGTCAATCATAGAGCCATACAAATCCTCGCCAAGCGCTTCTACCGTTAGCCATAATTTTAACGCATCAAATCGGCGAGTGGTTTGCAAAGATTTAGATACCAAATTTGGCACGCCATGTTCTTCATCATAAGCTGAATTTAGATATTCGGCTTCATAATGCATAAATTGGTAGTTGTCTTTATCTTTTAATAAAAATGCGCCACAGGAAATGGTTTGGAAGTAATGCTTATGAAAGTCTAGTGTAACTGAATCCGCCTTTTCAATACCTTGCAGTAAATGACGGTATTGATTGGACAAAATCAGCGCCCCGCCCCAAGCAGCATCGATGTGCAGCCACGCGCCACAAGCATCGGCAATATCACGAATGGCATTCATATCATCGATAGCACCAGCATCAGTTGTGCCAGCGGTGGCAACAATACAAGCAATGATTTTGCCATCGTCGCTAAGTTTTTTAACAATCTCTTGTAAAGCACTGACATCCATTTGAGCGCATTCATTAACAGGCACAGCAACCACTGACTCAAAACCCATGCCCATCATTGCCATATTTTTTTGAACGCTAAAATGAGCATTTTCTGAACATAAAACTTTAACTTTTTGAATGGCTTCTGGTGGCAGACCATTACGCTGCACTGACCAAGGTTTACCATCTGTTGCTTGATAATGTTTGGCAATACAAGCATCACGAGCCAAAAGCACACCCATTAAATTAGACTGAGTGCCACCTGACGTAAACACGCCAGCGTCGCCGGTGCCAAAACCCACTTTTTGACGAAGCCAATCAATTAATAAAACTTCCATCAAAGAACCCGATGGGCTTTGGTCCCATGAATCCATAGATTGGTTGGTGGCATTAATCAAAACTTCAGCAACTTGGCTGGCAACCATAGTTGGGCAATGCAGGTGCGCCAAAGAATGTGGATGATGAACTTTTAAGCTTTTATTTAAAAATAAATCAATTGCCCGCTCCAAAGCACCATCCAGCCCCAAGCCTTCTTTGGATGGTAAAAAACGAATTTGAGACCGCAATTGGCGAATGCTGCCGCCCGTATACATTTTATCGTCATCAAGCCAATTTTTAACCGCTTGAATGGCACGATTCATAGCGGTTTCATACTCTAAAATGGCTTTTTCATCTTTACAAAATAACGTTTGGCGGTGTTTGGACAAATCAGACATATATGCTCCAAATTAATATTTGTTTCATTGTAACATGGTTTGGAAAATTTTTTTTATAAAAACCACCTACACACTATTTGATAAAATCAATTTCTTAAATTTTGGCAAAAAAAGTTTTAGCAACATTAACACTATTTACAACAAGCATGACATGTTTCTCTTTTTGATTTAACCGGGATTGTCATATATTATTCAAAAGTTTTCACTCAATCTCAGTCTTATCCAATATCTCCAAGGAGTGTGTTTTTTCATCTTATTTTTAGTATCGGATTTATATTTGGAAAACATCAAAACATTCACCGTGATACTGGCGCCATAAATAGATTTAACACTAAGACAATTACCTTTTCCACATAGTTATTACTCACTAAATATTGACGAATTTTTTGCTTGGTACCACCACGATAAAAATACTAGAAAAGGGTGCAATCTCTACGTGTCCGTCTACTGAAATATAGCTTAATGCATGCAAAATGAAAGCAAAATCCGCTTTGGATTCTGGCGCAAGCACTCTGGCAGGGCAAAGCATTCATCGTTAATTAGTATCAGATTATTCAAGCCAATCCATTTCACGGAGTAAGTTAGGTTAGAAATAATCTATTAAGGATTTATCATCACCAAATTATAAAACCATTAAGACACTAGCCAGGGTAATATAGTTGATATTTCACCAGATACAGTATGAAGTTCGGCGCGTTGTTGAATGCCTTTTGTCATAATTTTCCTCAAATTAAATAATCTGGTTAATCAGATAATTAAATCATTTGATTTTTTTGCGTTTACATAATCACTCTTATCCAATCTCGCCCCAAACTTTGCCACCACTTGACTAGCAACCAATCCTGCTAGCATGACACACTTTTTTAAATCCAACCCTTGAGTTAAGCCGTATAAAAACGCGCCTGCAAAGTTATCGCCTGCTCCATTGGTATCAACCACCACCTTTGCAGAAGGTACAGCAATTTTTTCAATGCTGATATTTTCAGCCAATTTTTGGGCAAGATGGGTTGAATTTTTACCATTGGTTACAACTGCTAAGTTTACGTGATCCAGCAGTGTTTGCACTGCTTTTTCATCGTCATCGCTATCCGAAAAAATTTTGGCTTCTTCCAAATTGCAAAAAATCATATCCACACCCAAAGCCAGCCAGTCCAATAGCCCTTGTTTAGCAAATGTTACGACTGCTGGGTCAGCAAAACTAACTGCAATTTTAATATTATTAGTTTTAGCGGTACTAATCAGCTGACGAATGACAGGCAGTAACGTTTCATTCATCGCTAAATAGCCTTCCAAATATAAAATTTTTGCACCCTTTAGAACATCAAAATCAATATTTTTCATGCCAATTTCACTGCTTGCCCCCAAATAAGTTTGCATTGTACGCTCACCATCGGGTGTAACCAAAACCGCGCAGCTTCCTGTTACTCCATGAATCATAGCTTTATCTTTGCAAGTCTTTACACCAAAATCAGCTAAATCTGATAAATAGAACTCTCCAAACTCATCATCGCCCACACAGCAGTGATAATAAGCCGTTCCACCCAACCCAGCAAAAGCACACACCGAATTGGCAGCACTGCCACCGCCTGTTTTTTTAGCAGAATAAACTTGATGGCTGGCAAGCTTTGAAAATAAAGCGTTTTGAGCATCTTTTTCGGCAAGCGTCATACTACCACGAGCAAGCCCTGTTTTCGCCAAAATTTCTTCATTCAACTCAAATTCAGTATCTACCAGTGCATTTCCAATCGCAATAAAATCGTACATAAAAACCCAATTTAATTTAAAAAAAATCATTATAGCAAAATCAACCCATAACACAAATTAAAATTATTCCATTAAATTTATTATTATTTACCAAAAAATTAATTTAACTTATAATAAATTATTTTATTTATTTTTATTTATTATGACTCATACAACTGTTATTTTAATTATTACTATTTTAGTAAGTTTAATGGCGTGGCAAATGCCAAATTTATTAAGACGGTTGGTTTTTAATGCTACATTTGTTCAAAAAGGTGAAATTGACCGTTTTATTACTTATGGTTTTGTTCATAAAGACGGTTGGCATTTATTGTTTAATATGTTTAATTTTTTCTTTTTTGGACGAGCAATAGAAAAACTATACATTTATAAATTTGGTTTTTTAGGTTTTTTATTATTTTATATTAGCGCGATTGCTGTCTCAGCCATTCCTGATTTTATAAAATATAAAAATAACCCTAATTACGTTACCCTGGGCGCGTCAGGAGGCGTAACAGCGGTTTTATTTGCTTTTGTATTATTATATCCTTGGAATTTAATTTATTTTTTTGGAATTCTTCCAATTCCAGCTATTTTATTTGCTATTATTTATATGGCTTATAGCATTTATGCTAATAAACAAAATAATAGCCATGTCAATCATTTAGTTCATTTAATGGGGGCATTATTTGGCACTGTTGCCACAATCATCATTGAACCCAAAATACTCATTCATTTTTTATATGCCCTTTTACATCCAAAATTTTGATAAATAAAAAAAGAGCTTAAATAAATTAAGCTCTTTTTAGATAAAAATTTAGCAATGATGAATTCATCAACCACGCACTGACGCTAACGCCTGTATCACTGATTTTTCAAAACGACTCACCATTTCTTCACAGTCTTTCTGGCTGATATTGATCGCACACAGTACGCGCACAACGTTACCGCCGCGTCCACCGCGTTCTAGCAGTAATTTGTTGTTAAAACATGCTTTTTGGATTGCCGCAGCAAGCTCACCATCTTCTGGGTATGAGCCGATTTGATTGGCAGATTGACGCTCATCAACAATCTCAATCCCCATCATCAAGCCTTTGCCACGCACATGACCGATACAAGGATACTTTTTAGCCAGTTCTTGCAAGGCAGCCATCAAATATTCACCGCGCTCTTTAGCATTTTGAGCAAGATTTTCTTCACGCATGATTTTAAGGGCTGTAAAACCTGCCGCCATTGACAGCTGACTGCCACGAAACGTGCCTGTGTGTCCAGCAGGTTGCCAAGCATCAAATTGTTTTTTGATGGCAAGTACCGCAAGAGGTAGACTGCCACCAATTGCCTTACTCATCACCACAATATCAGGTAAAATGCCAGCGTGTTCAAAGGCAAACATTTTGCCGCTACGACAAAATCCAGCTTGCACTTCATCAACAATCATTAAAATACCATGTTTTTGCGTAACTTCACGGATTTTTTGTAAAAATTCAATTGGTGCTGGTACAACACCGCCCTCTCCTTGAATCGCTTCTAAAATTACCGCTGCAGGTTTAACCACGCCACTTTCTACGTCTTCAATAAAATTTTCAAAGTAATACGTTAAAGCTTTTGCACCTTGTTCACCGCCAATTCCTAAAGGACAACGATATTCGTGTGGGTATGGTAAAAATTGCACACCCGCCATTAAGTTTTGCACGTTATTTTTGGCATTTAGGTTGCCCGTCAAGGACAATGCTCCATGCGTCATGCCATGAAAACCGCCAGAAAAAGCGATTACATTACCACGTCCTGTATAGGTTTTGGCAAGTTTAATTGCTGCTTCATTAGCATCAGCTCCCGATGGACCTGTAAACTGCAATACATACTCATCTTTTGGAAAAAACGACAACAATTCAGCACTGAACGCATCTTTCATCGGAGTTGTCAAATCCAATGTATGTAATGGCAAGCCACTATCCAGCACTTCTTTTATTGCTGAAATAATTTGGGGATGGTTGTGCCCTAAAGCTAGGGTGCCAGCGCCCGCTAAAAAGTCAAGGTACTCGTTGCCTTCAACATCGGTTACCCAAGAACCTTTAGCCTTAGCAATGGCTAGGGGAAGCTTACGGGGATAACTACGAACATTAGATTCCATTTTATTTTGACGGTCTAAATAATATTCGTTGGTGGCATGGGAAATTGGATTTACAGGTGTAACGCTCATATCAGATTACCATCTCAGATAGGGGTTAAAAGAAAAAACCCATAAAACTTAAATCATTCAGTTTTAAGGTTCAGTGATATTGGTAAAATACCAATCTAGATTTAACAAGAGCAAATATCAAACCTGCCATCTATATATTGGCAAATTTTGATGATTCAACCGCTTGTACGGCAATATTTTAATTGTGCTTTTAAAACCAATGATTTTAAAAAAGCGGTAAATTATACCACATTCATTTTTTTTGTCCATTCTACTTTACAAAAAAAATAAAAAAACACCACCATCATAAGACAGTGGTATTTTTTTATTTGGATGTGATTAGGTCAATTGAGCCACACTGATTTTATCTGACTTTTCAGTATAATCAGTCATTTTATCAAAGTTTAGATAATTATAAACTTCGGCTTCCATAGATTGCAGCTTACCAGCATAGTTCATGTATTCATCCACTGTTGGCAATTTACCAAGTACAGACGCCACAGAAGCTAATTCTGCTGATGCTAAATACACATTCGCCCCTTGACCTAAACGGTTCGGGAAGTTACGAGTAGACGTCGAAACTGCTGTGCTATTAGGAGCAATACGAGCTTGGTTACCCATACATAGTGAACAGCCAGGCATTTCAGTACGAGCGCCAGCTTGAGCATACGTATTGTAATAACCCTCATCCATCAATTGACGTTCGTCCATTTTAGTCGGTGGAGCAATCCATAAACGGGTGGTCAAACTGCCTGCTGGTACGCCAGAAAGCAATTTGCCTGCTGCGCGGAAATGACCAATGTTGGTCATGCAAGAACCAATAAACACTTCATCAATCTTATCACCAGCTACTTCTGATAATAATTTAGCATCATCAGGGTCGTTTGGACAACATAGGATTGGTTCTTTAATTTCAGATAAATCAATCTCATACACTTTTGCGTATTCGGCATCTGCATCAGCTTTTAATAGACTTGGATTATCCAACCATTTTTGCATGTTTTCAGCACGGCGCGCCAAAGTACGAGCATCACCATAACCTTCAGCAATCATCCATTTTAACATGACAATATTTGAACGCAGATATTCGGCAACTTTATCTTCTGACACTGTAATCGCACAGCCTGCAGCAGAACGTTCAGCCGATGCATCTGACAACTCAAAAGCTTGTTCAACGGTTAAGTCGTTTTCCATTTCAGTTAGGTCAATTTCTAAAATACGACCCGAGAAAATGTTTTTCTTACCTTTTTTCTCAACCGTCAAATCGCCAGCTTGGATTGCATAATAAGGGATAGCATGTACCAAATCACGCAGCGTAATACCAGGCTGCATTTTTCCTTTGAATTTTACCAACACTGATTCTGGCATATCAAGCGGCATCACACCTGTTGCTGCTGCGAACGCCACCAGTCCAGAACCTGCCGGGAAAGAAATACCAATTGGGAAACGAGTATGACTGTCGCCACCTGTGCCCACAGTATCAGGTAACAGCATGCGATTTAGCCACGAGTGAATTACTCCATCACCTGGACGAAGCGAAACGCCGCCACGATTCATAATAAAATCAGGTAGTGTGTGATGTGTAACTACATCAATGGGTTTTGGATAGGCTGCGGTATGGCAGAATGATTGCATCACCAAATCCGCTGAAAAACCAAGGCACGCCAAATCTTTTAATTCATCGCGTGTCATTGGACCTGTTGTGTCTTGCGAACCAACAGTAGTCATTTTTGGTTCACAGTAAGTGCCCGGACGGATGCCCTTGCCTTCTGGTAAGCCACAAGCACGTCCAACCATTTTTTGGGCAAGCGTATATCCTTTGCCAGTATCAACTGGTTGTTCTGGAGTGCGGAATAAAGTTGATGGCTCAAGCCCCAAAGCTTCGCGAGCTTTAGCAGTTAAACTGCGCCCAATGATTAAATTGATACGACCACCTGCACGAACCTCATCCAGCAATACAGGTGTTTTTAGGGTAGATTGAGCAATTTGCTCACCATTTTTAAAGGCAGAAACAGTTGCATTTGCATGGTCAATTTTTAGAGTAACTTCATCGCCCATGTTCATGCTGGTAACATCAATTTCAATTGGCAGTGCGCCTGCATCTTCCATAGTGTTAAAAAAGATAGGCGCAATTTTACCGCCCAAACAGACACCACCATCTTTTTTATTTGGAATGTGAGGCAATTCGTTACCAAAGAACCAAAGCACTGAGTTGGTTGCTGATTTACGGCTTGAACCTGTACCAACAACATCGCCAACGTAAGCTACTTGATTACCTTTGGCAATCAGTTCCTTGATTTGACTTAAAGGACCAACCTCGCCTGGTTTTTCAGGATTGATGCCATCTCGGGTATTTTTAAGCATGGCATTGGCATGTAGTGGAATATCGGGACGACTCCACGCATCTTGAGCTGGCGATAAATCATCGGTGTTGGTTTCACCAGTTACTTTAAATACAGTAATCTTAATCTCTTGTGGTACATCAGGACGACTGGTAAACCATTCAGCATTTGCCCAAGATTCAAGCACTGCTTTAGCGTGAGCATTACCCGCCTTGGCTTTTTCTTCTACGTCATGAAACGCATCAAATACTAGCAAGGTCTTTTTTAGAGCATCTGCTGCCAAGCCGCCAAGTTCAGCGTTATCCAAAAGCTCAATCAATGGTGCAACGTTGTAACCACCCAACATTGTTCCCAATAAATACACTGCACGTTCTTTACTGACTAAAGGCGAAACAGTTTCACCTTTGGCAACAGCATTTAAAAAAGCAGCCTTAACATAAGCAGCTTGGTCAACACCTGCTGGTACACGATTTTCTAATAAATCCACCAAATAAGCTTCTTCACCCGCTGGTGGGTTTTTTAATAAAGCAACCAAATCAGCGGTTTGTGCATCGGTTAAAGGTTGTGGCGGAACGCCTAAAGCTGCACGTTCTTCCACGTGTTTTCTGTATTCAGCAAGCATTGACATAGATGGTTCCTTTTCAAGTTTTTGAGTGCTTGATTTTAAAAATCAAGTGCCTAGTCCAAATTATGGGAAAGCCCATAAATTTTCTTGTTATCATACCCCAAAACGTTGATAAATTCAAAAAATCGCTAATTAATACCCAACATTTTTTTAAAAAATAATGGGTATATTGCATCAGTATTTGATTTCAATTAACTCAATCCAGTAACCATCAGGGTCTTTAATAAATGCAATGTCTTTCATGCCACCTTCTTCAGGGCGTTTTTGAAAGATGACTTCATTTTTATCAAACCATGCTACGGCTTCTTCTAAACCAGGAACGCTAAAACAAATGTGTCCGAAACCACGTGGTTCGCTATTACCATTATGGTAAGAAAAATCGACATCGTTTTCACTACCATAGTTATGAGTTAATTCCAAAATTGCTCGCTGACGTGAAATATAAGCAGCTAAATCCACAACCTCTGGTATATTCTCTCGCTCTTCTTGGGTTAATTTTGCCAAAAAATACAAATCGAATTTTGCATCAGGATACTGACTGTGGCGCAATAGCGTCATACCCAAAATTCCTGTATAAAATTCAAGCGATTTGACTGGGTCTTTTACTCGCAACATGGTGTGATTATAAACAAAACCTTCCGATACTAAAGGAATGTTTTGCACTCCTTTAATCTGTAAAGAATTTTTAGGTTGAGAAATGGTTTTCATCGTTTACCCTCAATTATTTTGATTGATTTTTATTCAATAAAATTAACTTTGCCTGTGGTTACATCGTATTCAGCGCCAACAATCATCAATTGTCCACTGTTTACCAAATCTTCCAAAATCCGTGAGCCATGTTTTAACTGACTCACCGACATACGCACATTAGCGCGTACCGCACGACTCATAAACTCCGCCATATCTGCGGTTTTGTCGCCTGCAGTCATAATTTCGTGTAAATTATAAACACTGGGGCGAATCCTATCCACAATGGATTGTAGATTTGGAGAATAATACTGTTCTGGATTAATCAAAGTGTCCACACAAGCACTGACTGCCCCACAATTACTATGTCCTAAAACCACCACCAAATGCGTACCAAATTTTTCAGCAGCAAATTCAATAGAGCCAATTTGACTAGGAGCAACAATATTTCCTGCCACCCGAATCACGAACAAATCACCCAAACTTTGGTTAAAAATCAGTTCAACAGGTACACGCGCATCCGAACAACCCAAAATAATGGCTTTAGGCTTTTGCTTATCAACCAATTCTGGAGGTGGAATTTTTAACATGTCAGTACTGGCAAGATTGGCAATATAACGCTCATTACCCGATTTTAAATCTGCCAAAACAGTTTTTGCATCTACATTTTCTATCATGATTTATCCATTAATCTGAACCGGGTGTGCTTGGTGTATTAGTCATTGGTACGGCAACGGGTTCCTTTGGTTTATGCTCAGGTTTTGGTCTATTTTCAGTGCGCGATTCTGTTTTATTATCCGTTCGAGTTTCTGTTCTGTGTTCAGGTCTGGATTTATGTTCAGCCTTTTGACCGTGTTCTTTTTCTTTTTTAGCGGTATATTCGACTTTGCCATGAGCTTTATATTCTACAGTATCATCAGCCTGATTTTCGCGCGCTGTTTCTCTTTGTGGTTTTGGTTTTGGTTTTTGTTGGACAGGTGCGTTGCTATTTTGACGGTTTTCATTAACGCGATTGCTGCGCTGTTCAGTGTTGGCATTTGAGCGAGAACCTGTATTACCATAAGACACCTCACCTTGTTCAGTAGATTTTGCTCCAGATGTTGTATTTTGTGGCTTAACATGCTGAGCGGGCGTTGAATTGCTTGACTTACTAGTCTCTTTGGGTGTGGCAGGTGGCACTTGAGATTTAGTTGCTTGCAGGCGAATTTTTCTTGGTGCGTTGGGCGCTAAATCAACAATATCATCATTGCGCTCATAAGCATCAATCATACTTAAATAACGTTCCATTTTTTCTGGTACAGCAGCCACTGTTGACGGCAAACCCAAATCGGCAGCTTTAGCTAAATTAATTGCATCTTGGCTGGATTTTGCCAAACCATAAGTTAAAATATAACGCGACTCGCCTGCTTTGTTTTTATAACGAAAATAGGCGAACTTATCACGGTCATTTCTCCCCTTTAGATAACCAGTAATGATGTCATGCTCGGCAACATCCATTACCTGCATAGTCCAACTGCGTTTGTGTTTTTCAAAATATTTTTTATCCTTAAATTCGGCAGGATAATTACGTAAATCACGAATCAAGGTAGATGATACATCTAGGACAGGAACCTCTTTAGAAAATTGGGTGAAATTTTCTATTTTTTTTGGCAAAGGCAAATCCTGGCTGGTGATATCTGCTGTTTTGCTTGTTTGAGTTGCTTTAGGCGGTGTTGCTGTCATCCATGTTCCAAGCCAAATAACACAAAATACCCCAGCAGTTATCAGCCAACCGATAAAACTTGAATTTTTATTTGCAGCTGCCATCTTATTCTCCCACAACCATATATTCATCAATGCTGTGCAGCACTTTAGTTAATTTAGCCATATCAAAATCCGCTGTTACAAAGGCTTTACCTAATTTTTGCAGTAAAACCAAACGTAGTTTGCCTTTTTGCACTTTTTTGTCATGCCCCATCAAATCAAGTGCTGTTGCCACATCAATCACTGGTGGTTTGACTGGTAAATTAAACGTTTGTAATAAGTTTACCACACGCAAAACATCCAGTTTGTGCAAAAGCCCCATTTGGCACGATAACGCCAACGCCTGAACCATACCTGCTGATACCGCCTCACCATGAAGCCATTGACCATACCCTTCATGCGTTTCAATCACATGACCAAAAGTATGACCAAAATTAAGTAAAGCACGATTACCCGATTCACGCTCATCCGCTGCTACAATTTTGGCTTTATAATCACAGCATTGATACACCATCTGACTTAACGTTTCACCATCTTGAGCTAAAATTTTTTGACTATTTTGTTCCAACCAATCCAAAAAAGACTCATCAAAAATCAGTGCGTATTTCACCACTTCAGCAAGTCCTGCACAAAATTCTCGTTTTGGCAAGGTTTTAAAAGTTGCCATATCTGCCAAGACACAGACAGGCTGCCAAAACGCACCAATCATGTTTTTACCAAGAGGATGATTAATGCCTGTTTTTCCGCCAACTGATGAATCAACTTGGGCTAGTAGCGTTGTTGGTACTTGGATAAAATTCACTCCACGCATATAACTAGCGGCAGCAAATCCGGTCATATCACCGATAACCCCGCCGCCCAAAGCGATCAGGGTGCAATCCCTAGCAAAGTGATGGGTCATCAAAGCGTCATAAATAGCATTAACGCTTTGCTGGTTTTTATGATGCTCACCATCGGGCAAAATACAGCTTTGTACGTCAAAACCTGCTTTTTGTAATTGTGTTTGTAAATTTTCCAAATACAGTGGGGCAACTACATCGTTGCTAACAATCATCACCTGTTTACCAAAAATAAATGGCAGGATTGATGTTGCCAAATCAAGATATTGAGAACTTGCTTTGATAAAAATGGGATAATGGTGGCTTTGGGCATGTACAGTTAATGTGTGAGCTGTTGTAGTCATTATGTTGGTCTTTTATTCTAATTAAGGTTTTAAATCGGACAAGGTTTGATTGTATAAACTTTGACTGTATCGAGTCAAAACATCAAGTAAATCCAGCACCATTTGTTTAGGAAAAAGTCTGCCTGTTGGCATAACAATGGTAGCAACTTCTTGATATAATGGATTGCGTCTTTTATATAATGCTTCTAAAACCGCTTTGGGATTATCATTTTGTAAGAGTGGTCTGCCTTTGTCTTTTTTTGTGCGAATTAGCTGAGTTTCTACACTGGCATCCAAATAAATTACCAGACCTTGTTTTAGTAGTTCACGATTTTCGGCACGCTCTACCGCCCCACCACCTGTTGCCATAACGATATTGGGCAAATGGACCAGCTCTTTGAGAGCTTGAGTTTCTCGTTTGCGAAAACCTGCCTCCCCTTCTTTTTCAAAAATCCATACAATATCTGCGCCCGTTTGGTCTGCAATATACCAATCACAATCGATAAACTCTCGCCCTAAATGCTTGGCGAGCAGTTTTCCGATGGTGGTTTTTCCAGCACCCATTGGTCCTACTAGAAAAATTGCAGGTAATTGATTGGATAAGGCAACTTTAGGTTTTTCTATCACTACATCTTCAATAATTGCCGAATCTTCTTCGTGCATAATTTATCACTATCGTTTTATAACTAAAAAGTGGTTTATGATACAAGGTTTGTCAATATCTTTCTAGTGTATTTTTGCAATTTATTCATCACAAAAAAAAGACAGACCAAAGCCTGTCTTTTTATTTTGTTTAAAAACCATTAATTAATGCGGCTAATGCCATCATTAACCAAACGTGGTGTGATAAAAATCAGCAGTTCTTGCTTTTCATTCAGTTTATTATCGTATTTAAACAAACGTCCAACCCCAGGAATACTTCCTAAAAATGGTACCTTATTTTGACCATTTGAAATGGAATTACGGAACACACCGCCAAGCACCACGGTTTGACCATCTTCTAAAACAACGTTGGTATCAATACTGTCTTGTCGAATTACTGGAACACCAGCAACGTATTCACTGGTTGTATCGCCATTTTTAATACTTAATTGCAACGAAATTTTGCCATCTGGAGTGATGTTGGGTGTTGCTTCTAATGTAAGTGATGCTTCTTTAAAACTAACTGAAGTTGCGCCACTGGCTGAAGCTTCTTGATAAGGAATCTGCTTACCAGACGAGATTTTGGCTTTTTGTTTATCAGCAGTTAAAATTTTTGGTGCAGAAATCACTTCGCCACGACGTTCGGTTTGCATGGCAGACAAAGTCAAATCCAACAGCATATCACTAATGCTTAACAAGCCAATTTGGAATGCCGCAGATGTACCAGCTGCCGAACCTAAATTTACCGCCAAATTGGTTGGACTGCCTGTTTTGGTAGAGAATGGGTTGGTAGATGAACCCTTAGTTGAACCCCATTTCACACCAATTTCTTTAGAGAAATTTTCATTAGCATTAACAATGCGCGCTTCAATCATCACCTGTTTAACAGGAATGTCAATCTTGTCTATCAAAGCACGGATATTTTGAATACCCTCAGAACTGTCCTTAATAATGATGGTATTGGTGCGTGGATCGGAGGTTACCACACCATCTGGATGGTCAAGTAGTGCCGTTTTACCTGTCATATCACCACGACCACCCTTATCCGCATCATCAATCAACTTCATCACTTCAGCAGCTTTAGCGTAGTTTAAACGCACGTATTCTGTGCGCAGTGGTAAGAATTTTTTACGCTCTGCTTGCTTTTTGAGAACGTCGTCTTCAGCTTTTTCCAATTCATCAATCGGAGCAACCAAAATCACATTACCATTTTGGCGTTTGCCCAAATTTTTACTTTTTAAAATAATGTCTAAAGCTTGGTCCCAAGGTACATTAATTAAACGTAAAGTAATATTACCAGTTACGTTATCAGCAGCAACAATATTATTATTGGTGAATTGACCAAGAACGTCCAGCACAGTACGCACTGAAACATCTTGGAATTCCATGGACAAAGGCTCGCCAGTATAGGTTTTTTCTTCTATCGTTGGCTCACGCATAGGTTTTGGTGGCAAAACAGAGATGTGTAAACTAGCGCCAGACTGATAAGCTTGGTATTCATAATCGCTTGACATGCTAATGGTGATAACACCACTTTGACCCTGATTGACTGCATCAATACTAGACACCAAACCACCAGCATTAATACGACGCAGCAAATGACGTGGGATGGTAGTGCCTTGAGTGCGAATAACAATTTTATTGCCTTGGCGTTGTACATCCACCGGAATAGCTTCGTTGGCAAGTGCAACAGTGATGTTACCGCCCTTGCCCTTGCCTGAATAATTAATGGATGAAATGCCATTGTAATTATTAGATAAAGAACTTGAACTTGGCGCTAGCAGTGGATTCACCGAAACACCAATTTGACCCTGCTGCACAGCTGGCTGTACTGGACGTGATGAGGTTGGCTGAGCAACAGGACTATTCATCATTGGAGCAGCTACTGAAGAAGCAGCGTTGCTCATTACGTTAATCAAAAGCTGATTGCCTTCAACCGCACTGGTATAACTTGCTGCGCCATTTAATCCTACCATCAAACGTGTTAAAGAACCGCTATTTAAAGCAGTAACAGTATTCACCACACCACGGTTAATTGGCATAGTGCGTGGCAAACCGCTGCTGGTAGTTTGGTTAAAATCAAGCATCAACTGATTTGAGCCAGCTTGCTGATGGGCAACAGGAGTAACAGGCTGTCCGTCAAAACTAATGCGAAGCTGGGTAGTATTGTTAGAAATTTGGTTTGCTGAAAGTCCTGAAATGGCGGCAGCATGAGCTTCAACCATCATACTGACGGCTAAAGCTGTATAAGCAAAAATGGATTTTTTGGCTAGATTTTTCATTTTTTTATCCTCAAATTATTTGGGTAATGTCAGTTTGGTGAAACCAAATTGGCAGATTTTTCTACATAACCAAGTCGGGTATCTTCTACAATCTCAATCAAATTGATTTGTGTGGAAGTAATCTCAACGATACGTCCATAGTTTTTACCCATATAATCACCCACTTGCACATCGCGTACCAACCCATCAGGTGTTTGCACTAAACCATACTGCTGACCATTGGGGGCAATGACTTTGCCACGATACACAAGTTCAGTCAATTCATATGCCTCAAGTGGCTGTTTAGGACGATTGGTATCTGGTTTAACGCTTGGCATGTTAGCGACACGTGCCTGCAGTTCAAGCAAACTTTGTGGGATAAACGGATTTCTTACATTGCTAGCTGCGTACTGAAAATCCTCAATTTTTTGTGGCTGTGGTGGCGGCTGAATTGGCTGCGCAGGCTGGGAGCGAATTTTTTGCATTTCTGCTTCCACAAGACTAACACGATCGCCGCAACCAACCAATAATGTACTCAATGCCACTGCTAAAAAAGCCAATTTTGCAGGGTATTTTTTATGATGCAACATTATTTACTTCCTCCTGCATTTGCTTGATTTGCTTGAGCACCGTTTTGAGTATTAGCATTAGCTGGTGCGGATAAATCCACCTGTTTAGCACGATAAGTTTTGGTTTGTAGTACAAGTTGCAGCTCTGGCATTCTATCTAAACTTGGCTGAGGGTTTTTAACCTCAAAATCATGTATGGTAATGATACGTGGCAATGCCGCAATACCGCTCACAAATGAACCAAACTGATGGTAGTTACCCAATGCAATAATTTGGATAGGCTGCTCAATAAAGAATTCTTGCTCAACTTCAGGCTCAACAGAAATATCCTGAAACTTAACACCACTGCCACTGCCAACCATGTTAATTCCATCCACAAGTTCAGGAACGCGGGTGTCTTTAGGCAATTGGTTAAGTAGTTCAGTAAAATCAGTGCGCATTTGGGCGACTTGCTGTTCATAAGCTTCTAAATGACGCGCCTTAGATTCTTGTTGTTTGTATTGCTCAAGCAAAGCCGTTTGTTGAGATTCAGCAGCTTTAATTTCATCTAACTTTTTAGAAATAAGCAAAAACCACGCCAATACCAAAATCAGTATAAACAACATTGTCAACACAAATACTTTTACTGCAATTGGTGCACTGCCGTAATTTTGAGCATTTAATGAATTGACTTCCGCCATAAACTTTTTAAAGTTAAAGGCTTCTTTTTTCTTTGCTGATAAATTCTTTTTGCTTTTTGCTTTGCTAAGTTTGCCAGCTTTTGATTTGGAAGTCTTTGCAAACAAACCAGACAAAGGATTGCCAGCTTTTGGTTTTGATTGACTAGCGTCTTGGGCTTCTGATGTTTGAGTTACTTCACTGTTTTTTGGTTTTTTTAGACTAAATTTCATTACTGTCCTCCCGCTGGTGCTGTCGTGCCTTGAACTGGTGGCGGGTTATTTGCTGCTGGTGCTGGACTTGGCGCAGGTTGAGCTGGCTGTGCAGGCTGAGCGGCTGCATTAGGGTCAGCTGGCGCGTTTGTCGCTGGAGCAGCGCCATTAACTGCTGGAGCATTATCCACACCAATTGGTGCAGCAAGTGACGGGTCAAATCCTGATGGCGATGATGGGTCGGCTGGTGTTGTACCAGGCATCATAACTGCTTGTTCGCCTGTAGCATCATTTTGTTGTTCTTGTGGGTTTTGCACTTGGGTTGTTACCACAAATTCCACATAATTATCTTCAGGATACATCGGGCGCGGCGGTTCGCCATTGGGGTTTTGAGAGTTGGTTTGAGTGTTTTGAGCAGTTTGTGGTTCTTGATAAGCCTGTAATTTGCTTTTAATACTTACCACGGCTGAGCCATCCAGCCATTGACTGCTATTTAGATTACGAACCAAGGCAGCAACCACGTTGGCATTATCTGCTTGTCCTGTGATGGTAATTAAATCATTTTCACGCTTAATTGATGTCAAATACATTGCACTAGGTACAGCACGCGCCATATCGTCCCATACACGCACAGGAATGGAGCGTCGGCCTTGCAAATCTTGAATTACTTTCATTTGTGAAAGCATTTGTTCTCTTTGAGCTTCCAATTCTTTGATGGTGTTTAGTTTTGCTTCTAATTGTGCGTTTGCATCTTCTACACGTTTATTAGCATCTCTTTGATTGTTTAACGTATTATTTAAAACTGAGTAACCAATAAAAGTACAAATCGCCGCTAGCACAATCGTACCAACAATCAAAATATTAAATTCATTATTTCTTTTTTCGCGTTGCTCTTGACGCCATGGTAATAAGTTAATACGAGCCATCAGTCAAAACTCCTTAAAGCCAATCCACACGCCGCCAAAAGACTTGAGGCATCTTTTTGTAAAGCTGTGGTATCAATGCGATTGCTGATAGACACTCCTTCAAAAGGATTAGCAATAGATACCAGTCCCCCCATGCGCTCTTGAACCATTTCCACAAGACCAGGTAAATTTGCTGTACCACCACAGAGAACGATATGGTCAACGCTGTTGTATTCGCTGGATGAAAAATAAAACTGCAATGAACGGCTGATTTGTTGCACCACATTTTCAATAAACGGCATTAACACATTTTCACGATAATCAGGAGCCAATGTGTACTCATGTTTGCCAATGGTTGCATCATGGTAAGGCATGCCATAATGATTTTGGATAGCCTCAGTTAATTGTTCACCGCCAAAACTTTGCTCACGGTTATAAATAAATTCACCATCTTTGGCAATGTATAACGTGGTTTGTTTATGACCGATATCAATCAGTGCAACTACTTTTGGGTTGTGTGGTAAATTATCCAACATCATCAAAGAAAACGTACGTTCAATGGCATAAGACTCAATATCCATTACTTTTGTCGTCAAACCACCAATTGCTAATGTCTCAACGCGTTGATCCACATTTTCAGAACGAGAAGCCGCCAGTAGCACACGTACCAGACCATTTTGAGTTGATGGTCCTAATACTTCAAAGTCCATATTAACTTCAGATAATGGATAAGGAATGTACTGTTCAGCGTCTAGACGAATTTGAGCTTCACGGTCAGCTTCGGATAAATCCGCTTCCATATCAATTACCTTGGTGATTACTGCCGAACCTGAAACCGCTGTTGCCGCTTCTTTACTACCAGCGCCACTTCTACGCACAACACGAGCAATCGCTTCGCCAACTTCCTCAACATTGATGATATTTTTATCAACCACCCAACCTGGCTCAAGTGGTTCAACCCCATAAGACTTTAAATGAAGTCTGCCTTGCTGTCTTTGTAGTTCAACAAGTTTAACGGAAGTGGTGCTGACATCTAAACCGATAAGATGTCGCCCACCTTTGGTAGAAAATAGTCTCACAGACCTTATTCCTTATATTTTTAAATTACAGATATGATTACAATATGTAATAATTTAGTTAAAATAACTTTTATAAAAACACTTCGCGTTACAGTTATGATATATTTACAGCAAATTTTCGCTTCTATTTGCATAAATCTACATTTTTTGTAACGCAATCTTTACACAAAGAGTATAATACAACATTTAATAAGATTTTTAACTACCCCCAATTGCTATGTCTCAAACAAATTATGCCGTTCGTCTGATTTCTTGTCTTTTAAAGATAATTTTTGGAATTATTGCTTTATTTTTAATCATTGCCATGGTGCTTCCAGTAGGTTTTTACGGTTTAGCAATGTATCTTGAACCAAGTTTACCGAATGTAAAAGAATTAAAAACCATGCAGTTACAAATGCCCTTACAAATTTATACAGCTGATAACAAATTAATTGGGCAATATGGCAATAAGTACTCTTTACCCATTACTCGCGAGGAATTACCCAAAAAACAAGTTCAAGCGTTTTTAGCCGCCGAAGATGATACGTTTTATGAACATACTGGCGTCAGCGTCAAAGGGTTGGGACGTGCCATCACTGAAGTCATTACTGATGATGAATCACAAACAGGTGGCTCAACCATCACCATGCAGGTCGCCAAAAACTATTTTTTAAGTTCTGAACGTACCCTGGAACGAAAAATCACCGAAATTTTTATTGCACGTAAAATTGAAAACAATTTAACCAAAGATGAAATTTTGACTTTATATGTCAATAAAATCTATCTTGGTGAAGGCGCTTACGGCATTCGGGCAGCAGCAAAACGGTATTTTAGTAAATCCCTTGAACATTTGACCTTGGCTGAGATGGCAATGCTAGCGGGACTACCTAAAGCGCCATCAGCATTCAACCCCGTCAATAACCCCAAACGCGCCAAAGAAAGGCGAGACTGGATTATTGGGCGTATGTTAGATAAAGGCTACATCACTCAAGCTGAATATGACGTTGCAATAAACGCACCAATTGGATTGCATTTGTACCGTGAAAAGTTGGATTTGAACATGCCACATTTGGCAGAAATGGCAAGAAATTCACTGGTGGAAAAATACGGCGAACAGGTGATGGACAGCGGCTGGCGCGTACAATTAACTGTAGACAGTAAAGACCAAATTAACGCTGAAACCGCAGTAATTGCTGGCTTAAAAGGCTATGACCATGGTGGATATCGTGGCGTAGAAGCGCTATCTGGGGATTTAAAAAACTTTAAACCTTTTGATAATATGTTACCTGCTAAAATCACTCGGGTGCTTAGTGGCGGTATGTATGAGGCAGAACTGCAATCAGGCGAAAAAGTGCGAGTTTCGGGTCCAGGCACAGGTTGGGCGAAAAAGCATTTTGGTTATAACCGAGTTGATGGTAAAAAAGAAGAAACGCCACGTTCAATTTCCGTAGGCAACATCGTTCGTGTAATTGAAAACAATGGTAGCTGGCGCATTACACAACCCACTCGTATACAAGGAGCGTTGGTTTCACTCAATCCTTCTAACGGCGCATTGATTGCAGCGGTGGGTGGTTTTAACTTTTACCACAGTAAATTTAACCGCGCTACGCAAGGTTATCGTCAGCCAGGTTCTATCATCAAACCTTTGATTTATGCTGCCGCTTTAGAAACTAAAAAATACACGCCAGACAGCATGATTTCAAACGCACCTTTACGAATTGGCAGCTGGCGACCTAAAAACGCAGGTGGTGGATTTGGTGGCGTGGTGTCAATGCGTAATGCGTTGGCATTTTCTAGAAACTTGCCTTCCATTCGTATCATGCAAGGCGTAGGTATTGAAAAAACGCATAATATGCTGTCGCAATTTGGCTTAGAAAAAAATCGTCTACCGCCAACATATGCTTTAGCACTGGGTGCAACCGAAGCCACACCGTTACAAATGGCAACCGCTTACACCGCCTTTGTTAATGGTGGTCATAGAGTACAGCCATACTTCATCGAACGCATTTATGATTTTAACAATGAGACCATTTATCAAGCCAACCCTGAACGTGCATGTGCGTTGTGTTTTAACAAAGAATTGGATAAGCTAAACGCCAAAATGGAAGAGGATTTTGGTAAAACACCAGAAGAACTTGCCAAAGAAGCCAGCGAAAAAGCTGCAGCTGAAGAAAATGCTGATAAAAAATCAGCCAAAAAAGACAGTAAAAAGACCAAAGAGGCAGAAAAATCCGAAGAAAAAATCGACGAAAAGGATAAAAAAGGCGATGAAAAAGCAAAAGCTGAAGAAACTGTTCCTGAGCTTGATGCAGCGCCAATATTTGACCGCCTAAAACCAAAACAGCCCATTCACTACGCCAAAGCCGAACAGGCGCCACGTATTTTAGAACCAAAAACCGCCTATCAAATGGCAGGCATGTTAAGAAGTGTTGTGCTTGGCGGTACCGCTAAAAAAGCTCAAGCCTTAGGTCGTTCGGATATTGGTGGTAAAACAGGTACAACCAACCAAGCAAAAGATGTTTGGTTTGCAGGGGTCAATCCACGCAACGTTGCTGTGGTGTGGATGGGTTATGATGACCCTGCACCTTTGGGGGCTCATGCCTTTGGTGGTACGCTTGCCTTGCCAATTTGGGTACGTTTTATGAAAACGCAGCTTGCAGGCACGCCTGTACAGTGGGTCGTTGAAGAAAATATCGCCAAATCCAAAAAAGCTGACCAAAAAGTCATTGACATTACCGATGATGGTGCTGTTACCAATGAAGAAGAAGCCAAAGAAGCTGAAACCTCCAAAAAACAAAAAGAAGTTGACAGCATCAAAAGCGATACTGTACACGATGCTGGTGGTGTTATCACAGAAGGCGATGGTGAAGATATTCCCGAAGAATAATCATAAAACGGCTTGCAAGCAAGCCGTTTTTTCAATTATTTTGATGGATTTTCATAAATTATTAAACTGGTTGATTAAAAAAAATGATGACACAAAAATACCCGTTACCTGATATTATTTATCCGATTCAAGGCATTAAAATTGGCATCACACAAGCCAAAGTACGTTATGAAAATCGGGATGATTTAACTATTTTTGAATTAAACTCCAACGCAAATACTGCCTTGGTTACTACCCAAAGCACCTTTGCTGCAGCTCCTGTACAACTTGCCAAAGATTATATAACAAAAAATAATCCTCGTTATTTACTGATTAACACAGGCAACGCCAATGCGGCTACTGGCATTGATGGTATTGAGTGCGCCAAAAATACCTGTCAAAGTTTAGCTAATCTAACAAAAGTCGGCGTTGAGCAAGTTTTGCCTTTTTCTACAGGAGTAATCGGCGAAACTTTACCTGATAACAACATCATCAAAGCCCTACCAGATGCTCTTAATAATTTGAATGAGAATCATTGGGAGAAAGCATCTAGCGCCATCATGACCACCGATACTACTAAAAAAATTGCCAGCCAAGCTATAAAATTGGAGTATCATGGTCAAAAAATCCACTACCACGCCACAGGTATTGCCAAGGGTGCAGGTATGATTCGCCCTAACATGGCAACCATGCTCGCCTTTGTAGCAACTGATGCCCATATCGAACAAGCGCTACTACAAGTAATGTTAAAAAAACTGACTGACAAATCATTTAATCGCATCACCATTGATGGTGATACCTCAACCAATGATTGCTGCATTTTAATTGCTACAGGAAAATCCGATAACGCACCATTAATTTCCGATGAACAACACCCACATTATTTACCTTTATATCAAATGCTTGAACAAATTTTTGTCAATTTAGCGCAAATGATTGTCAAAGATGGTGAAGGTGCGACAAAATTTATCACTGTTACTGTTAAAGGCGGTAAAACCAGTGAAGATTGCGCAAAAGTTGCTTATAGTGTTGCTCATTCCCCACTGGTCAAAACCGCATTTTTTGCATCTGACCCAAATTGGGGTAGAATTTTAGCTGCTGTAGGTAAAGCTGGCGTAACGTTGTCACAAGACAAAGTCAATGTATATCTAGATGAAGTGATGATTTGTCAGCGTGGTGGATTAGCTGATGGTTACACAGAAGATAAGGGACAAGCTATCATGAAGCGCCCACAAATTACCATCACCATTGATTTAGGGCAAGGCAAGGCATCCGACACGGTTTACACCTGCGATTTATCTTATGATTACGTTAAAATCAACGCTGATTATCGCAGTTAATTACAGCTTAGAATTTTAGTGAAAATAAAAAAATAAACTTCGCTAAAAACGAAGTTTATTTTCTAGGTGATAAAAATTAATCATCTTTGTCATCATCATCCCATTTAGCGTAGCTTGCTGCAGGGTCAATACCGCGTGATTTCATATAAGCGACCTGCTCTTCTAAAGTGCGCTTTTTTTCAGCACTGTGCATTTTTTCAGTTAATTCATTAAGTTCTTGTTTTAAATCCGTAGTATTTTGATTGCTCATAACAGTTCCTGCTCAGATTGATTAATAATAGCTCTGGCGCTTGGGGTTAATTCCCAAAATACATTGCTACCTTGGGTGTGTACAGGTGTGATATGTCCTGCTAAATGCAGCTCATCTTGTATCCAAAAAACATCTGTCTTCACTACTTGATAGCGGCTTACTGCATGAACATTGGGGCATTTGGCTTTAATAAAAGTATTGACTTTTTGTTTGTCAATTTGCTCGTTAAGACAGCGCGCAAAAGCTTGATTGGAAAATGGGCTTGCTACATTCATCAGTGCAGTAATAATTTGCCGCCAAGTCATTTCAAATGAAAAGGTAACATCGTTTAACGCCCCACCCTCAAAAGCATGAGCGGTACAATCCACGAAAAACTCACTATCCATCGCTAAAGCTGGTTTTAGGCTGCCACCTGCTTCATCATGATGAGCAAATTTATGTGTGCGAATTTCATTCAAATGTTCGGTTTTTGTGTGGGCAATGATGGTTGGTTTGTCTGACAATGTTGCAGATTGCGTTATTTGTACTTGATTATCTACCACAAAACGTTCATTGTCTTTTTGTTCAATAAATTTTCCGACCGTCGCCTCCAAGATAAAAAATATATTTTTGCTTTCGTCAAAATAATATATATTCTCACTTACTTGAGATTCAATCATCCGCATAAAATCCAGCAAATGACGGTCTTGGCTTTCTTTAACGTCATAATGCGCTAAAATCACCAGTGGTTTTTTGGTAGCTCGAGCATTACTATAGCTTAGATGCAGCTGGCTTACCCCTGCTGGGTTGGGCTGACCATAAGAGCTGCCAATCAATAAAATTACAACATCACAAGCGCTGATACACCGCCAACTGTAATTAGCAGAACGGCTGCATGTTATCCGCAAATCGGTCGTTAATGCCAAACGATTTTCGGCAAAGATGGCAATATCATCTTGAATTGCCTGCAACAAAGGGTCGCTAGCGATACACGCTAGATGTGCATGATAACGAAGTTGGGACACGGTTTTCTTGTTTCTCTGTTAAATTCAAATAGGTTAAAACTAAACCACAGATTACCTAAATAAAGATACTATTCATCATAATCATCACTTAAAACAATGACTTGATATTAAATAATTAAGATGGTACTTTAGTTAATTTTAAATTAACTTTTTTTGATAACTATGATTATTGTATGCTGATTATTATAATAATACAAGATTTCATACACAAAAAATCAGACGGTATTATAATTATTTTTTTAAAAAAATAAAGTATGATTTGGTAAATTTTTAAAATAACAATAAATGAAAATTTTTAACAAAATCAATTATAAGCTTAAAATATTTTCATCTTGACTAAAAATAGGAATGATGGTTTGCTGATCGGTTAATGTTTTAACAATCATTAAAAGTTCATCGGTTAATTGGGTAGCATAAAGTTGTAATGGTGGATTTTGCGTTAAATTAGGTATTTCTTGGCTGGCAATGTTAAAAATTTTTAATAACGATTGTACTCTTTGAGCAATTGCAAAACCTGAATCCACTAAAGTGATGGCAAGATTTTTTTTATTAATTTCATCTTGTAAAAAAGATTTAAAAAATGGATAATGCGTACATCCAAGCACGACTACATCCACGCCTGCTTTTGCCCATAAATGCGTCTGGTGAATCAATAAATTAGCAACCTGACTATCAATTGGCATGCCCTGCTCAACCCAAGGCACAAGGCTGGGTTCAAAATGCTTAAATACTGTAACACCATTTGGTATCGCCACCTCCTTAATCACCTCATTAAGCAAATAGCCATTTAGTGTCGCTTTGGTGGCAAGTACAGCAATCTTTTTGGTTTGGGTAAGTTTACAAGCAGGTTTAACAGCTGGTACAAGTCCCACCACAGGTACACTGCATCTTTGTCTAATCGCTGTTAAGGCATAAGCAGATGCGCTATTGCAAGCAATCACAATCAGTTTGCAGCCACGTTTACAAAGTCTTGCCACTGCTTGCAAAGTTAATAATAAAATCTCATCACCTGATTTATTGCCATAAGGAACATTTTTGGTATCTGCATAATAAATAAACCGTTCATTGGGTAATAATTGACGTAAATGCTGATATACCGACAGTCCTCCAACGCCAGAATCAAATACCCCAATTGGAGCTTCATTTGGATTATTTATAAAATCTGGGTGCTGATTAATCATAAAACTGCCTTAATTTTCATCAACAATCTTAATTTATACCACAATTGCTATTTAGTTGCCTATATTATTATTGTCAATTCAATCATCTGAATTTAACTATGAATACAATTTAGCAATTTTGCCCAAAATTAACCAAAAAAGCAAACGGATTATTTCTATTATCTTTTTTAATAGTATAAATATACTGAAATTAACTTGCCTAATTGTTTTATCCATTGGTAGAATATAAGTTTATTTTTCTTTTAGCCAATATTGGTGGATAATCATGCAAATTACACGTGAGTCTATGGAATTTGATGTGGTGGTAGTTGGTGGTGGTGTCGCTGGCTTATCAGCAGCTATCCGTCTAAAACAACTTGCCATAGATGCAGGGCTTGATGAATTTATGGTATGCGTCTTGGAAAAAGGCTCAGAATTTGGCGCTCATATCCTATCCGGTGCAATTATGGAAACTCGTGCGCTTGACGAACTAATTCCAGACTGGCAACAAAAAGGAGCACCTATCACCGTCAAAGCCAAAGAAGACCGTGTCTATATGTTGCCCAATGAAAAAAGAGCTGTTAAATTTCCAAGCTCTGTTGTGCCAAGCAGCATGCACAACGAAGGTAATTATATTGTCTCTTTAGGTAATGTGGTTCGGTGGCTTGCAAAACAAGCTGAAGAAATGGACATTATGATGTTTGCAGGTTTTGCTGCCAGTGAAATTTTATACAATGATGATGGTTCAGTGGCGGGCGTACGTACAGGCGATATGGGGCTAGATGCCAATGGCAATCCCAAGGCAGGTTTTGAACCGGGCTATGATTTATTTGCTAAATATACCATTTTTGCTGAAGGCTGTCGTGGTCATTTAGGTAAGCGTCTTATCAGTCGTTTTAATCTAGATAAAGATAAAGACCCTCAACACTATGGAATTGGCTTAAAAGAACTTTGGGAAATTGACCCAGATAAACATGAAGAAGGTGTCATCATGCACGGCACTGGTTATCCACTTAATGACACGGGGGCAACAGGTGGATGGTTTTTATACTTTGCCGAAAACAATCAAGTTAGTTTTGGGCTGATTGTAGATTTGTCATATGAAAACCCTTATTTATCAACGTTTGATGAACTTCAGCGTCTTAAATTACACCCTCTAATTCGCTCAATTTTAGAAGGCGGCAAACGCCTATCCTACGGAGCGCGTGCGTTAGTCAAAGGTGGCTTAAACAGTCTACCTAAACTAAGTTTTGCAGGGGGTGTTTTAGTTGGTGATGATGCAGGATTTTTAAACGCTGCTAAAATCAAAGGAACACATACCGCCATGAAATCTGGCATGCTTGCCGCCGAAAGTGTCTTTTTGGCAATTAAAGACGGTCGCAGTCATGATGACGTTAGCGAATATCAAAGTGCCTTTGAAAATTCATGGTTGTTTGATGATATGCATCAAGCACGCAATTTTACATCATCAATACACCGTTTGGGGACTTGGCTTGGTGGTTCATTTACCTTTGTAGAACAAAATCTATTGGGCGGAAAAATGCCTTTAACCATTCATGATAATACGCCCGATTTTTGTCATATGGACAAGGCAGCACATGCCTACAAACCTGATTACCCCAAAGCAGATGGTAAGCTGATTTTTGACAAACTCTCAAGCGTGTTTATCTCCAACACCAACCATGCTGAAAATCAGCCTAGCCACATTCATCTAACCGATGATAGCGTTCCAGTTACTCGCAACTTACCTCTATACGATGAACCTGCACAGCGCTACTGCCCCGCAGGCGTCTATGAGATTGTTATGGATAAAGACGCTCCGCATGGTGCAATATCCGTCATTAACGCCCAAAACTGCATTCACTGCAAAACTTGTGACATTAAAGACCCTAGCCAAAATATTACTTGGGTTGCCCCTGAAGGTGGTGGCGGACCCAATTACCCAAATATGTAATAATGGCTCTGATACAAACCAGTCTTTGGGCTGGTTTTTTGTTGTTTTTTAATAAGTTTACAAAAAAAACAAAGATTGTTTAGCTGTTGTTTATATTGTCCTTTGGTATGGTATAAACTAAACTTTTATTTGAATGTTTTATCATTGATACGAGGAGAAAGAAAATGATAAAATCAGTATTGGCAGCGGCTTTGATTGTCATTAGTATGCCAGTAATGGCAAAAAGTGTGGACTGGACGCCCTATTTAAAGGGAATGCAAAATGAATGCGATTTGAAAAGTATTAATGCAAACAGTGTAATAGGACTTTCAAAAGGTGATATCAGACAGTTTAAAATCAAATATGCCCAAAGCTCTCCAGCCTAGTGTTGCTAGCTATAAAGTAGTTGGGGAAGTGGTTGATATTCGTCTAAAAAAACGCAGTTGCTTTTGGTCAGCCGATTACTCAAATTGTTTATGGTAGTAATCATGCTGGCGAAGTAGAGACTTACTATACTTTTACTCTTTATTTTGCCAATAAAGATTTTTCAAAAATTAAATCAAAATTTTATGTTACCATAAATGGCAAAAAGCACTTTATAGGGGAAAAGAAAAAATGGGAACTTTCTGATTGGAAAGATTCTGATTCAGGAATGGATCTAATATTTACAGAAATTCCCTTTAATACAAAATCAAAATCTTATTTGGATGGAGAAGCTATTATTTCAGAAAATTCTTGGCATATAATTTCAAAATCTGATACTTGGGAAGGTAGCTTTTTGGAATTTAATACAAAAAATAGAAGTATTTCCTGCTAGTCTTGATCAGAGTAATGCCTTAAACACAAAAAAACGGCTATATAGCCGTTTTTATCAATGATTTTCTTGTTCAAACGCTTTTTTATGCTCGTCATTACAAAAAAAATATTCATTTTCCCCTTGTTTTTCCAAAATGCCCCGATAAGTTGCTAATGTATGCCCGCAATAACTGCATTTTCTGATGCTAGTATCATCGCCCTCTTTGGGTAAAAAATTGGCGGGCGGTTTTGGATACATATATTTAAATAAAACTTTCATTACCAGTAAAATAATAATAATATTTAATAAAAAAGCTGCCATAAATACACCGAAAAATCCACAAATTTAACCGTATACTATATCACAAAGCCCATCAATATTGTGATATACTGTTCGATTGGCGCTGCCATACTAATTGTTTTAGGATGACAATTAGCAATGATGTAATACTTTGAAATTTTTATCTTTTTTATATTTAGGATAACTAAAATGTCAAAAACCAAAACCAGTACAGTTTTTAATGAAATTCCCACAAAAGACGGTAAATTAACCATCGCTTTAATGCAGACAAATTTTTGGGTAGGAGATGTTGCAGGAAATGTGCGCAAAATGCGTGCACTTACTCAAGATGCGAAAGTACGTGGGGCTGATATTGTTATTTTCCCCGAATTGTCTTTAATTGGTTGCCCGCCAGAAGATTTATTACTTCGCCCAACTTTAAATGAACGTATCAAAGAAGCTTTACACGACCTTGCTTTGATTGATGATATCGTAATCATTTTAGGCTATCCACACGTTGACCAATCAGGCACCTTTAACTCGGTTGCCATTTTGCATAATGGCAGTCAAAAAGGGTTTTATCATAAACAAAAACTTGCTAATTATGGCATTTTTGATGAACGACGCTACTTTAATGAGGGGCACAATCAAGTTTTATTTGATTTAAAAGGCACCACCATTGGGCTTTTGATTGGCGAAGATTTATGGCAAGACAAACCCATTGAAAATCTCAAAAATTCAGGAGCGGAATTAATTATTAGTCTACACGCCTGCCCATTTGAGATTGGCATTCAATCCAAGCGTAAACAACTACTAGACAAACAAGCTAAAAAACACCATCTGCCCATTGTTTATATTAATACCGCTGGCGCCCAAGACGACATCGTATTTGATGGCGGTTCTTTGGTTGTACAAGCTGATGGTAGCATTGCCCATGAAGGCAGTCGCTTTGTCAATCAGCTTATTATGGCAAATTTTGACATTGCAAGCAAAACATTTGACACTCAAATTAAAGCCCCTCTTGATTTATCAGAAGAGTCAGAAATGTATCAAGCACTGGTTGTGGGGCTACGTGATTACGTTAATCGTTCTGGATTTAAAGGGGTGATTTTGGGATTGTCAGGCGGTATTGATAGCGCTTTGACTTTATGCATCGCCGTAGATGCCTTGGGCGCTGATAAAGTGTATGCGGTGATGATGCCTTATGAATACACCTCTAACATTAGCTTAGAAGATGCCGCCGCTCAGGCCTCTCGCCTAAACGTTTCTTATACTGTATGCCCAATTCATGATGCAGTAAATGGTTTTCATTCAGCTTTATCTGGTATTTTAGATAAAGATGGCGGGGACACGACCACCGAAAACTTACAAGCGCGGGCTCGTGGTACGATTCTAATGGCGCTGTCTAATAAATTTGGTCATATGGTCATCTCAACAGGTAATAAATCGGAAAATGCAGTTGGCTATTCAACACTATACGGAGATATGGTTGGCGGGTTTAATGTTTTAAAAGATATTTATAAAACCGATGTTTACAGACTTGCTAATTATCGCAACCGTCTAGAAGACATTCCTGTTATCCCAGAGCGTGTTATTACTCGTGCACCTTCTGCCGAACTTCGCCCTAATCAAAAAGATGCTGATAGCTTACCTGATTACGCAGTACTTGATGCGATTTTAAAAATGTATATTGATGAAGATTTGGGCTATAAAGCCATTTGCGCTGCTGGTTTTGAACCTGCGTTGGTAGAAAAAGTACTGGCAATGACTGATAAAGCTGAACACAAACGTCGTCAAGGCGCAATTGGTACAAAAATTACTCAAAAATCCTTTGGCAGAGACCGTCGTTATCCACTGGTGAATGGTTGGGCGATTAAGGGTTATGAATTGTAATTTACACCATAAGATAAGAAAAACGCCATTTATAACAAATGGCGTTTTTAATTAATCAATCGTCATAATCGTAGTAATCATCATAATCATCGTAATCTTGATAACGGTCATCGCCATAGTGATAATCATAGTCGCGCTGTCCGCGATAATCTTTGACTCGGTGTTCATTTTCCTGACGTTTTTTATGTTTGTCGTACTGATGTCCTGCCAGCCCGCCCAGTGCCGCTCCACCAACGGTTGCAGTTTTATCGCCACCACCAACCACATAACCTGTCGCTGCTCCAACCATCGCCCCAGTTGCCATACGGCGTTCTTGGGTGTCCATTGTACCACACGCTGACAACGTACAAGCCAATGTTAAAGTGGTCATTGTTTTTAGCCAAGTTTTCATAATATAATCCTTCAAACCAACCTTATATATCAAATTATTTGCGATAACCATAACCATAATGATCAAAATCACCACGTCTCCTGCGCTCGCGATCCCTTTGCATATCTTGACGCTGCTGATGCTTATCGTATTGATGACCTGCCAATCCACCGAGTGCTGCTCCACCAATGGTTGCAGTTTTATCGCCATCACTAATTACATATCCAGTTGCTGCTCCAACCATAGCCCCGGTTGCCATACGGCGTTCTTGGGTGTCCATTGTAGTACAAGCTGAAACTGCCAATGCAATCACTGTAACTGTAACTGCTTTTAAATAATTTTTCATCACTATCTCCTATTTTTAAGGGGTGTTAAAAGAGAGAGTTGTTAAACTATAACCACCTTTCATTATAATAATTTTATTAATTAAATCAAGGAAATGGACAAAACATCAACAAAAATGTAATTTCATTACAACTGTTTGAATGCACGAAATAAATCTTCAAATTTTGAAATATTTTGTAACATTTTAATGAATTATCCAGAAAAAACGCATCCAATCCAAAGATGCGTTTTTGTTTTAAAAAAAGAAAAAACATTAAAGTTTTGCAGTCATTTCAGGTAAAACTTCAAATAAGTCTGCCTGTAAAAAGTAATCTGCCACTTGAACGATAGGTGCTTCTGAGTCAGTGTTAATAGCCACAATAACTTTAGAGTCTTTCATGCCTGCTAAATGCTGAATCGCCCCAGAAATACCCACAGCAATGTATAATTCGGGAGCAACGATTTTTCCTGTTTGCCCAACCTGCATATCGTTTGGCACAAACCCTGCGTCTACTGCTGCTCGCGATGCTCCTACTGCTGCTGATAATTTATCTGCTAATGGGTTAATATATTGAGCGAAATTTTCAGCACTTGCTAATGCTCTACCGCCAGAAACCACAACTCGAGCGGAAGTTAATTCCGGACGTTCTGATTGTCCAAGTTCTTCAGCAACAAAACGTGATTTATCCGTGTTTTCACCAATCTCAACTGACTCAATTGCAGCAGAACCTTCTAAAGCTGCTTGTTCAAATGCAGTAGTACGTACACTCAATAAGATTTTTTCCTCATCAATCTCAATAGTGGCAAACGCGTTACCAGCATAAATTGGACGTACAAATGTATTAGCATTAACAACGGAGACAATATCCGACGCCATATTAACATCAAGTAAAGCAGCAACTCGTGGCAAAATATTTTTGCCTGTAGTGGTTGCTGCTGTGATGATATGGCTATAATCTTTAGCAAAATCAACAAGTACAGGTGCAACATTTTCAGCAAGCTGATGAGTAAAGGCAGCATTATTTACCAAAATCACCTTGCTCACGCCAGAGATTTTTGCAGCAACTTGCGCTACTTCATCTGCCTCAAATCCTGCAACCAACACATGGACGTCAGAGCCAATTTGGGTAGCAGCAGTGACCGCGGATAACGTAGCAGATTTTAGTTCTTTATTATTGTGTTCAGCATAGACTAAGATGGTCATAATTTATCCTTTATAATCTTGTTATTCATCAAATAACTTTGGCTTCATTTTTAAGTTTATCAAGCAATTCATCAACACTATTAACCGTTACACCCGCTTTACGTTCTGTAGGTTCGGCAATTTTTACAGTTTTGATTTTTGAACTCATATCAACACCAAAATCTTCAGGAGTTTTGACATCTATGGGTTTTTTCTTGGCAGCCATAATGTTTGGTAATTTTAAAAATCTTGGCGAATTTAAACGCAAATCAGCCGTTACTACCGCAGGTAGTGGCAATTCCAAAATTTGCAATCCACCATCAATTTCGCGAGTAACGTTAATTTTACTGCCATTTGCTACAACCTCAGATGCAAATGTACCCTGCCCAACACCCATCAAAGCAGCCAACATTTGTCCTGTTTGATTATTATCATCATCAATTGCTTGTTTGCCAAGCAGTACCAACTGAGCATTTTCAGCTTCAGCAATGTTTTTTAAAATTTTTGCCACCTGTAAAGGATGGGCTTTATCTTCTGTTTTTACCAAAATCCCTCTATCTGCACCAAGCGCTAACGCTGAACGCAATTGCTCTTGTGAAGCCTCTGTACCAATGGTAACTGCAATCACTTCACTAGCAGCGCCTTTTTCTTTTAAACGAACGGCCTCTTCAACAGCAATTTCACAAAAAGGGTTAATACTCATTTTGGCATTGGCGGTATCAATACCTGACCCATCCGATTTAATACGCACTTTGACATTGTGATCAACCACGCGTTTGACAGCAACTAAAATCTTCATAACTTCTCCGTGATTTGGTTTGAAAACTCGTCAAAATATATCATATTTACCTAATTTTCTAAAGGGGCAAATGCAGTTTTATCAAGATGTTCGACCTTACCGTCTAATAAAATTGGCACAAAAAAACACCGCCGAAGCAGTGTTTTTATGATGCAGAAAGATTAAGAGATTACCTCAATCTCTTCAGCTTGTGGACCTTTTTTGCCATCAGTTAACACAAAAGCAACTTTTTGACCTTCTTTTAAGCTCTTAAAGCCTGAACCAACAATGGCGCTATAATGAGCAAAAACATCTTGACCGCCATTTTCTTGAGCGATAAAGCCGAAACCTTTGGGGTCATTAAACCACTTTACTGTGCCTTGAACTTTGTTTGACATGAGTACATACCTATAAAAAACTAGGAAAAAAACGGAAAAACCGACTGTGATGTTGCCAAAACATGCAAAACCAACTACAAAAAACGCCATGCGTCCTAAAATGACATTCGCCCGCAAGTTTTATCAAGTTGTTTTACTCAAATTTTAATTGCACAATTAAAATAATAGTGTAAATCAACTGGTGCAAAACACCTTACCCTTAAGTATAGCAAAGTTTTAAAAAAGAAAAAACATTTTTTTACAATTTTTAACTAATTGTTAAATTAATCAAAGGATACGACTCATAAGCCATCACGCAAACACACAAAAGTGTAAACGTTAAAGCAAAAGATTTACTATAAATCAAATACTTGTTTGGAATAACAAAATCGTCAATATTGGTGGGCAAATCCTCTTCTTTTAATAATTGTGAACTGTATATCAAACCACCCACACGATAAATAATATAGACCACAGGTATGCTAATGGTATAACGACCGAAATCTAAAAAATACAATGCTGCCATTGAAATAAAAATCCACAGTGAACAAACGACACTCATAAATTGAAAAAATCCACCATTTAACGATTTGCCCTGTTTTTTCATAATCAAATCGGCTCGTATCCAAGTAAAAATCGCCACTATCAAACTAAACAGCACATATAGAAGCGACCAACCGCCAAATAAACCGAAGAATTCAGACAAATTTAACATAGTTATCAATGTTCACTTAAATTATTTAAAACAAATGGTTATTTTAACCCAAAAATCATCTAGAAGGATATTTTTATCCTAGCTAAATAATAATTTCTTTTAGCAACTCTTGTTTTTCTAATAGAAATGGAATGTTTTAGCTAAATTGTTTGATAAATTTCAAACAATTAAAAAACAACCACATAAAAATGTGGTTGTTTTTATTAAGATAACAAATTATCAAGATAGCCCAAATTAGTTTTTGGTTTTGTCAATAATTTTATTACCACCAATCCAAGACATCATCGCGCGTAGTTTTGCCCCAGTTTTTTCAATTTCATGGTCAGCAGTTTGACGGCGACGAGCAGTCATAGACGGATAATTAGCCATACCTTCAGCGATGAACATTTTAGCATATTCACCGGATTGAATGCGTTTTAGGGCGTTACGCATGGCTTCACGAGATTTGTCATTAATCACCTCAAGACCTGTTACATATTCGCCATATTCTGCATTGTTGCTGATGGAGTAATTCATATCAGCAATACCGCCTTCATACATCAAATCAACAATCAGTTTTAGTTCGTGCAAGCATTCAAAATATGCCATTTCTGGAGCATAGCCAGCTTCCACCAAAGTTTCAAAGCCCATTTTGACCAGTTCAACTGCACCACCACAAAGAACGGCCTGTTCTCCAAATAGGTCAGTTTCAGTTTCATCTTTAAAGGTTGTTTCAATAATACCAGAACGACCGCCACCAACGCCAGCTGCATAAGACAACGCCAATTGTTTGGCTGTACCAGATGCATCGCGCCACACAGCGATTAAATCGGGAATACCGCCGCCTTTAACAAATTCAGAACGCACCGTGTGACCAGGAGCTTTTGGCGCAACCATAATCACATCAAGATCGCTGCGTGGCTCAACTTGGTTGTAATGGATGGCAAAACCATGGGCAAAAGCAAGTGTTGCGCCTTGCTTGATGTTCGGCTCAATCACATCTTTATAAAGCTGACGCTGAAACTCATCGGGCGTCAAAATCATCACCACATCTGCGCCAGCCACTGCATCGGCAGTTTCAGCAACTTTTAGACCAGCATTTTCTGCTTTTTTCCAAGAAGTAGAACCTGAACGCAAACCAACAGTAACATCAACGCCGCTATCTTTTAAGTTTAGGGCGTGAGCATGACCCTGTGAGCCATAGCCAATAATGGCAACTTTTTTACCCTGAATCAATGATAAATCACAATCTTTATCATAATACACATTTAAACTCATAAAGTTTTCCTTTAAAAATTACCCAAAATGGGTGTGGGGTTAAAATTAAAATAATATCAATAAATTGCAAATTATGATTTTTGCGTTGCTTATTAACTATGCCTTAAATAGGTTTAAAATATTTTTATATGGATTTATTGCAATCAGCGATTTATCAATTTAACAAACCCATATAGTTATTAACCCAATTTATAAGCTTAGCGTCTTTTCGCCACGAGCAATGCCAATGACTCCACTGCGCACTACTTCTAGGATTTTATCACGTCCAATCACTTCAATAAAACCGTCCAATTTTCCTGCATCACCCGTAATCAAAATAGTGTACAAACTGCTGGCGACATCCACAATCTGGGCTCGAAAGATGTTTGCTGTGCGATAGACTTCTTCACGGTTTGAGCCTGTGGCACGTACTTTAATCAGCATCAGTTCTCTTTCAATTTGACCGCCTTGGGTCACCTCAGATAAATTTTGCACCTTGACTACTTCGATGAGCTTGTGCAACTGTTTGGTGATTTGCTCAATCTTATCATCCGTGGTAATGGTGGTTAGGGTAAGTCGTGAAATAGTTGGATCTTCAGTTGTAGCTACGTTTAAACTATCAATATTGTAACCGCGCTGGCTAAACAAACCTACCACACGAGATAATGAACCTGCTTCGTTTTCCATCAACACAGAAATCAAATGTTTTTTAGTTTGTGCTGGCATTAGGTACGCTCCCCTTTTGATAGCCACATATCGCGCATGGATTGCCCTGCAACTTGCATTGGATAAACGTGTTCAGTTCTATCAACATAAACATCAATAAACACCAGACCATCCATTTCAAGAGCAGCTTTTAATTCAGCTTCCATGGTTGCAGAATTGGTGATTTTTACGCCTTTATGTCCATAACTTTCGGCAAGTTTTACAAAATCTGGCAACGACTTCATATAAGACTGAGCATGACGAGCCTCATACAACATATCTTGCCACTGTTTTACCATTCCAAGCTGGGCATTGTTTAAATTTAAAATTTTGACAGGCAAATTGTACTGCAAACAGGTAGAAAGTTCTTGAATATTCATCTGAATTGAGCCTTCACCCGTGATGCATACCACGGTTTTTTCAGGAAATGCTAATTTTGCCGCCATAGCATAAGGCAAACCCACGCCCATTGTGCCTAAGCCACCAGAATTGAGCCATTGTCGTGGTGAATCGTATTTGTAATACAAAGCGGCAAACATCTGATGCTGACCAACATCCGAAGTAATGATGGCTTTACCATTTGTTAATTTATATAAGGTTTCCACAACACGCTGGGGTTTGATGGTGTGTAATTCGCCATCCCCGTCTTGGTCATAGCAAAGCCCATGACGTTTACGCCATTCGTTGATTTGCCCCCACCAATCTGATAAAGCATGCTCATCCAAACGTTTTTGACTGTTTTGTAAAATAGCAAGCATTTCCATTAAAACGGGTTTGACATCACCAACAATTGGAATGTGAGCATTGATGGTTTTTGAGATACTGGCTGGGTCAACATCAATGTGAATGATGGTAGCATTAGGACAGAATTTTTTAACGTTGTTGGTAACGCGGTCATCAAATCTTGCCCCTACCGCCAAAATAACATCGCTATGGTGCATGGTCATATTTGCTTCATAAGCACCATGCATCCCCAACATGCCCACAAACTGTGAATCAGACCCTGCAAAACAGCCAAGCCCCATCAAGGTATTGGTAACGGGAAGATTTAACAATTTAGCAAGTTGGGTTAGCTCATCACTGGCATTGCCTAAAACTACCCCACCGCCTGCGTAAATGACTGGTCGTTTTGCAGACAACAGTGTTTCAACCGCTTTTTTAATTTGTCCACTATGACCTTTTAACGTAGGCTGATAAGAGCGAATATTTACCGAATCTGGCATATGATAAGCAAACTTATCAGCAGGATTGGTCATATCTTTAGGAATATCAACTACTACAGGACCTGGTCTGCCCGACGATGCTACAAAAAAGGCTTTTTTAATGATTGTTGGAATTTCTTTGGGATCTCTGACTTGAAAGCTGTGTTTTACAATAGGGCGAGAAATGCCAATCATATCACATTCTTGAAACGCGTCATCACCAATTAGTCCTGATGGCACCTGACCTGCCAATACTACCATAGGAATAGAATCCATAAAGGCAGTCGCGATGGCGGTTACGGTGTTGGTAGCACCCGGTCCAGACGTTGCTAGCACCACACCAGTTTTTCCTGTAACACGGCTATACGCATCTGCCATATGACCTGCAGCTTGCTCATGGCGAACTAAGATATGTTCGATTTTATCTTGTTTAAATAGCGCATCATAAATGTGCAAAACAGCGCCGCCTGGGTAACCAAAAATATATTCAACCCCTTCATCAACTAGGGCTTGAACAAGTAAATCACCACCGGACATATGCACGGTCTCACCATTTTTTAAGGCGATTTGGTTGGCGTGAAACTGACTAAATACATCTTTTTGGGAGCTATGTCCCTGATTTTGGGCTGGTTGCTCTGTCATACCTATTTCCTTAATTTACCCAAAAAGGCAAACATACCTAAAAAATTAGCAAAATAGGCTTAACAAAACAAGAAAGGAGAAGCAAAGTTCTGATGTCTTGCTGGCTGATAAGCCTAAATGCAATGTCAAATACCGCAATACAAAGGATAATTTATACTAAGTAATTTGACAAACGCAGTATCTGATAAATAACTACGCTGACCGAAAAACAATGCTATCTTACCTTAAAATAAACCATTTGCCAAGAAGATTTCCCCAAATTTTTCAGCTAAATTTTTGATTGAGTATTTTGGTGATTGCTTTTGGCATTTGCACCGCTTCTAAGCCAATTTTGGTTTTATTAGCTAAATAATCGCCTGCCAGCGCATGAATGCTAATCATGTCCAACAAACTTAATTGTGGCTGAGATAATTTTAATCCACCAATTAAACCTGCCAAAACATCGCCCATGCCCGCTGTTGCCATGGCTGGATTGCCAAAGGCGCAAACACCAATTTCACCCTTGTCGCATACCAAAGAGCCAGCGCCTTTTAGCACCCAAGTACCGCCAAATTTTTGAGATAATGCCTGCAGACTCAAAAGTCTGTCTTGATTGATTGTTGATGCTTTAATATTTAGTAACTTTGCCGCTTCGCCATCATGAGGGGTTAAAATGATAAAATCTGGCAATTTTTGAGGATGTTTTGCTAAAAAATACAACGCATCAGCATCAAAAATAACGGTCTTTAGAGAGTAGCTTTGATAAATCATGGTAATCATACTTTGATAAACCTGCTTTGACCATGTGTCGCGTCCAAGCCCCATGCCAAAAACCACTCCATCAATATCTAACAAATAGTCTGCAAAAGACTGTCTATCAAAAATATCATTCATGTCTTTAACCATCAAATTTGGACTGTGCGCCAAGATAGCACTATGGTGATTTTTATGACACATCACCGTAACCTTGCCCACACCACAAGCCATCGCTGTCACGCCTGCCATCAGTGCTGCGCCACCCATATTTTGATGACCTCCAATGATTAAAAGATGGCCAAAATCACCTTTATGAGCATGATTTGCCCTTGGAACAATATCAGGATAACACGTATCTATAGTAGCAATGCTGGTCAATTGCTCATCTTTTGGAATCAAAGGAATTAAAACAGTTTTTCCTGCATAGGTTTTACCCTGACCTATGAGCAGCCCAAGCTTTAATCCCATCACACACAATGTAAAATCTGCATGAATACATATCGGCATTGGGACTGCAGTATCAGGATGTAAACCGCTAGGAATGTCTACAGCGATTTTTATGCCTGATTGTTGGTTAAAATTTTGGATAACTTGCTGATAAGTATCATCTAATGGTTGATTTAAACCATTACCAAACAATGCATCAATATGGACGTCAAAACCATCATTAACTGTATTATTTTGAATTGGCACACCAAGTTTTTCAGCAAAAGCCCGAGCGGTTTGACAATCTTGGCTTTTAGCGTCAAATGGCGCATAAATTTCCACCCAATGATTTTGTTGTTTTAAATAACTGGCTATCAAATAACCATCGCCGCCGTTATTGCCCACACCACACCACACAAGTATTTTAGGGTTGGATAATTGTTGATGATTGATAAAATTGGTAATTTTTTCACTCATCATCATTGCTGCTTGCTGCATCAGTCCAAACGATGAATTTCCCGCCGAAAACCAACGGCTTTCCCACATTTTGATTTGCTCAGCGGTATAAATTGGATATTTTTTAGGGGCATGATATAAAGTATGCATGATGGGTCTCCTTTGATTTTGGATTATTTTTCAATATTTGCAATGCAATCTATTTTTAGAGTAAAAAATAACCCGATTCTATTAAAACTTGGTGAGCTTTATCCAATAAAATCCGACCTTTGGGTGTTCTTTGGATATAACCTTGTTGAATCAGATATGGCTCAATCACATCCTCTAACGTGCCTTTGTCTTCTGCCATCGCTGCCGCTATTGCTTCTACACCAGCAGGTCTGTTTAAAAAACGTTCTTTTAACATAAATAAATAACGTCTATCCAAATCATCCAGTCCCTGCTTATCAACTGATAACATATCTAATGCAAGGCTTGCCATTTGGTCAGTAATGATACCATCACCTTTGACTTCAGCATAATCACGCACTCGTCGCAAAAGGCGATTGGCAATGCGTGGCGTGCCACGACTTCGATGAGCAACCTCTTTGGCACCCTCTTGTTTTATGATGACGTTCATTAATTTTGATGAACGTTGAATAATGGTGGTCAAATCTTGAACATTATAAAACTCCAATCTTTGGATAATTCCAAAGCGGTCACGCAGTGGCGATGTCAAAAGTCCTGCCCGAGTTGTTGCTGCAACCAATGTAAATGGTGGTAAATCCAATTTGATAGAACGCGCGCCGACGCCTTCACCAATCATAATATCCAGCTGAAAATCTTCCATAGCAGGATACAAAATCTCCTCAATAGCTGGACTTAGTCGGTGGATTTCATCAATAAATAAGACGTCATTTTCTTCTAAATTTGTCAGCAGCGCCGCCAAATCACCCGCCCGCTCTAAAACAGGTCCTGATGTCGCTTTTAAATTTGCACCCATTTCATTAGCGATAATATTGGCAAGAGTGGTTTTACCAAGTCCAGGCGGTCCAAAAATCAGCGTATGGTCTAAAGATTCGCAACGTTTTTTGGCAGCTTTAATAAAAACCTTCATCTGCTCACATACTTTTGGCTGCCCAATGTACTCGGATAAAAACTGGGGGCGAATAGCTCGGTCAAAAGCATCCTCTTTTTTGGTATTAGGGTCAATTAAGCGATTTTGCGTCATAACGTAACTAAATGATAATTTACAAGTTCGCCATTATAAAAAATTTTGGGTTTTTTGTCTTTGCGTTGGATTAAATTTAACAAATTATTTTAATTTTAATCAAATTTATCAAGATAAACCACTTTGATTAAATATTGCTATTGTGTTACCAATCGCTTGTTTTGACTACAGTATTTCTACATTTTTTTATCATTTATCAGGGATTTTTTTTGGATAAAGCAGTATGATACGTTCATTCTGTTGTATGGGGTTATTTATGATAAATACTGAACAAATTTTATCCATTTTTTCTATAAAATGGGCAAATTTCAACCATAAGGCCAGCAAAGTTTTGGGAATCGGTATGATTTTTGCTTATATACTCAGCAGCACTGCTTCTGCCCAAAATCCAAACTTACGTATGCCAGAAAAAATTCCAGCCAGTAAAACCAATCACTATATGCTTGCCTTAGTGCAAAATCTATCTGAAATTTGTCCGCCAATGCTCAACGCCAAACAAAAACAACAATTCAATGAAGCTTATCAAAATCAATTAAAAATCTTTATGCCAGACGTATCCGACCCAAAAGAAACTTTGCGCTACCTAAATACTCAAAATGACTATAAAGAAGTCTTGCAAGGAGTGCGTGCGTGGACAGCTAGTTTTCCACCAAGTGAAAACAAAGAATTGTGTCAAGAGTTCGCCCAAGCCTCGATTACCTTTTAACATTGGCGCAAAATTTGCATAAAATTTAACCTTAATTTGTACAAAATTTGTATAAATTATTTTAACTTCTGAAGTTTTTTGTTATAGTTTCCACTTTTTTCTCCTGCTTATTTTTTGGCTTATTTTTTTGGTTTATGGTTATGATGTTTGTAAAAAAACCTTTATTGTTGAGTTTATTTGTATTAGGTAATGTTTGCTTGACAAACAACGTCTGGGCAGATAATGATAATGGCATTAATCCACCCGTGCAAGATAACGCAGCATACATTCTTATGGATTATGATACAGGAACAATTTTGGCTCAGCATAATGCTGACACACCATTACCGCCTGCTTCTTTAACCAAAATGATGACAAGCTATTTATTAGAACAACGTTTATCATCTGGTGAAATATCAGAAGATACGCCCATTAAAGTGGATGAGAGCGCATGGTGTCGTGGCTCAAGCAGTGAATCGTGTATGTACGTTCCTTTAAATGAATCAGCCAAAGCCATTGATATGTTGCGTGGAATTATTATTCAGTCTGGCAATGATGCATCAAAAGCCGTTGCTCAGTATATCGCTGGCTCTGAATCGGCTTTTGCTGCTTTGATGAACGATGAAGCTGCCAAATTAGGCATGACCAATACCAAATTTGAAAACGCTACTGGTATGCCATCTGCCAATCATCGCGCCAGTGCTAAAGATTTAGCGATATTATCACGAGCAATCATCAAAAATAGTGGACAATACTATAAAATTTATAGTGAAAAAGAATTTACCTACAATAACATCAAGCAAGAAAATCGCAACGCCTTATTATTTAGCGATTCAACTGTAGACGGCTTAAAAACTGGTCATACAGGCGAATCTGGATTCTCTTTGGCAGCATCCAGCCAAAAAGATAATATGCGTCTAATTGCGGTGGTTATGGGCGCTAAAAGCATGAAGGCGCGCGCCGATGAAACACGAGAGTTGCTTAATTTTGGATTTGGGCATTTTCATAACATCGTTGTTGCTCCAAAAGGTCAATCAGCAGGCGATGCCACTGTTCGATATGGTGAACACAAAACCGTTAAAACAGAAGTTGCTGAAAACCTAAAAGTTCTTGCCATCAAAACCCAAAAACCCAATATTTCTGCCGTCATTCGTCTTAATGACAACATCACCGCTCCCATCAAAAAAGGGCAAGAATTAGGGCAGGCTTTGGCAGTGATTGATGGTAAAACTATTACGAGTGTGCCTATCATTGCTACTGAAGACGTGGCTGAAGCAGGTTTTGTCAGTCGTATGTGGGAAGGTTTGGTTGATTGGGTAAAAGGATTTTTTTAATCCATTTTAACTTTATACAAATAAAATACTTATAAAAGCTGATTATTATTCATAATCAGCTTTTATTTTGGTATTTTTTAAGATAATTTTTTGATATGATAATGATTGTCAATTCTTTAAAATGATTAAACGGAAAAAAAATTATGAACTATACTTTTAATCGCACCTATCCTGCCACTCGCTTACGCCGACTTAGAGTATCAGACAGCATTCGTGATATGGTTGCTGAAACCCATCTAAAACCTTGTCATCTGATTGCGCCTGTATTTGTACTTGATGGTAAAAACCGCAAAGAAAGCATTGCAAGTATGCCTGATGTTTGGCGACTTTCCATTGATTTGCTGATTGATTATGTCAAAGAATTATCTAAGGTTGGGGTCAACATGGTGGATATTTTCCCTGTTATTCAGCCCAGTCTTAAAACACCAACTGGTGAAGAGGCTTACCGTCTAAATACGTTAGCCTGTCAAGCAGTGAGCGCCTTAAAGGATGCACTACCTGATATGATTATCATGACCGATGTTGCTCTTGACCCTTACACCACACACGGTCAAGATGGTATTATTGACGAAACAGGTTATGTCATAAATGACGTTACCACTGAAGCTCTTATCAAACAAACCCTTGCTCACGCCAAAGCAGGAGCTGATATTATTTCACCAAGCGATATGATGGATGGTCGCATTGGTGCGATGCGAAACGCCTTGGAAAATAACGGTTTTGTAAATACCGCTATCATGGCATATTCTGCTAAATACGCATCGGCTTATTACGGTCCATTTCGTGATGCGGTTGGTAGCAGTGGCAATTTAAAAGGGCATAAAAAACAATACCAAATGAACCCTGCCAACCGTGCTGAAGCCTTGCATGAAGTAGCTTTGGATATTAATGAAGGGGCGGATATGGTCATGGTAAAACCAGGTCAGCCCTACTTGGATGTGGTGCGTGAAGTCAAAGACGCGTTTGGTATACCAACGTTTGCCTATCAAGTATCAGGTGAATACGCCATGCATAAAGCGGCTATTAATAATGGTTGGCTTAGTCAAGAAGTGATTTTGGAGAGTTTATTAGGTTTTCGTCGGGCAGGTTGTGATGGAATCTTAAGCTATTTTGCCTTAGAAGCAGGAAAAATGCTCAATAACTTACACTGAAGATAAGACCGTAACCGGAAAAATTAACAGCACCATTGACTATATCTGTCAAACCAAAGCAATCCGCTGCCAGCTTGCCATAGAAAGTGGCAGTCGGGCATGGGGATTTTTATCACAAGACAGCGATTTTGACGTGCGATTGATTTATTGCCATAATAGTGATTATTATTTATCCATTTTTGAGCAAAAAGACACGTTTGAATTTATTGACAATCAACTATTTGATGTGCCTTTTGATATTGGTGGCTGGGATATTAAAAAAGCCCTAAATTTGATGTATAAATCCAATGCGGTTATTTTTGAATGGTTAAATTCGCCAATTATTTATCAAAGTAATGATAAATTGATAAAGAATTTACATGAAATACAAAACGATTATTTTAATCCTAAAGCTGTATTTTATCATTATCAAGGCATGGCAAGAAATGCAAATTCAGCATTGGATTTAACACAGCCCATCAAACTTAAAAAATGGTTTTATCTTTTAAGAGCCTTGCTTGCCTGCAACTGGGTGATGCAAAAACAATGCATGCCACCTGTATCCATCACTCCAATGCTTGATTTGCTTAAACCACTGATTACCAAAGAAATCCAAGAGCTGATTATTCTAAAAGCCAATCAAGATGAAAGCTATACTCATACTTTATCAGCACGTCTTCAGCAATTTATTTATGATTTATACAATGGCATCAGTCCTGATAACTTATCAGATAGACCTAAAAGCAGCATAGAACCATTAAACCAAATTTTCAAACAAGCAATTTATGACCATTGATGATTTAAAATCCCAAAATTTAATCTTGTTAGAATGTATCTCCGGCAGTCGTGCCTATGGGCTGGATACACCTGATTCAGATTTAGACATTAAGGGCGTTTTTTATTTACCAAAATCACATTATTATCGCCTTCCAAGTACTTATATCCCGCAAATTAACAATGAAACTAATGATATTGTCTACTATGAAATTGGGCGTTTTATTGAACTTCTTTTGAAAAATAATCCCAGCATTATGGAATTATTAAATACACCAAAAGATAAAATCATTTATAAGCATCCCATCATGGATATAATCGATCCTAAAGATTTTATTAGTAAATTATGCCAAACAACTTTTTTAGGATTTGCTGCAAATCAAATCAAAAAATCACATGGTTTAAATAAAAGAATAGTCAATCCTATGGATAAAACCAAAAAAAGTGTTTTGGATTTTTGTTATATATTACAAAATGGAAACACCATATTATTAAATACTTGGTTAAATCAAAATCAGCTCACTCAAAATCAACTTGGGCTTGTTCAAATCAATCATGTTGCACAAATGTACGCTGTTTATATTGATAAAGAAAATCGATATCAATTTTCTGGCGTTGTTCAAAAATCAACCGCCAACAATCTAAGTTTAAGTAGCATTCCTAAAAATATACCCATCAGTTCTTATCTATATTTTAATCAAATCGGTTATAGTAAATACTGTCAAGATTATCACGATTATTGGCAATGGGTAAAAAATCATAATAATCAACGCTATCAAACCACCCTAAAGCACGACCAACCCTATGACACCAAAAATATGATGCACAATTTGCGTCTACTATATATGGCAAAAGAAATTGCCACTGATGGTCAAATCAGAGTCAAAAGACCCAATAAAGATGAACTTTTATTAATAAAATCAGGTTATTATCAATATGAAGAGCTTATTTTAATGGTGGATAACTTACAAAAAGATATCAACGATGCGTTTAGTAAAAGTGATTTGCCAGAGATACCAAATACTCATAATGCTATGAACGCACTCGAAAAAATTCGCTTGGCGCTTTATGGCTGATTTGATATGTTTTAAAAATATGTTTTAAAAAAATACAATTGGCTGGCGATAATCATTGTACAAATTATTACCTCAAAATAATTCTGCCCCTTTATTTTGCCGTTTACCTTGTCATTATGCCCATTCAGCCGTAAAATAGCACGTTAACAAATAACAATAAGAGTATTTTGTGGATACAACAGCCCCCTATCTTGATCCAAAATCAGTTGGCATTGTTACCCCTCAAACACTGCATTTTGATACGCCGTTGGTTTTGGAGTGTCAGCGCACTTTATCATCGTTTGATTTGGTGATTGAAACTTATGGCACGCTCAACACCAAAAAAAGTAATGCCATTTTAATTTGTCATGCCCTATCAGGCTCACACCACGCTGCAGGTTATCACAATAAAGATGACAACAAAGCTGGTTGGTGGGACAACTTAATTGGCAAAGACAAAGCTATTGATACCACTAAATTTTTTGTGGTGTGCTTAAACAACATTGGTTCGTGTCATGGTTCAACAGGTCCAACATCCATCAATCCTGAAACTGGTGAAATCTGGGGAGCGGATTTTCCTTTAATCACCATCAAAGACTGGGTAAAAACTCAAATCATGCTTTCTGACAGGCTTGGAATTGATGTTTGGCATGCCATCGTTGGTGGCAGTATGGGTGGCATGCAAGCCCTGCAATGGTCGGTAGATTATCCAGACAGGCTAAAACGTGCGGTTATCATTGCCAGCACCCCAAAACTTACCGCTCAAAACATTGCTTTTAATGAAGTGGCGCGTCAATCCATTTTATCCGACCCTGATTTTCACGATGGTTTTTACTTAAAAAAAGGAACGTATCCACGTCGTGGGCTAATTTTAGCACGTATGGTTGGACACATTACCTATATTACCGAAGACGCCATGAAAGCTAAATTTGGACGTGATTTAAAATCAGGTAAATTTATGTATGGTTTTGATGTGGAATTTCAAGTAGAAAGTTATCTGCGTTATCAAGGGGAACGTTTTAGTAAAAACTTTGACGCCAATACCTATCTTTTGATGACTAAAGCTCTGGACTACTTTGACCCAACTCGCGATTATGCTGATGAAAATTTAAGCGAAGAAGATGCTTTAAAATTAACACTCAATCGCACAAAATGCCAATTTCTGATTGTTTCTTTTGATAGCGATTGGCGATTTAGCCCAGAACGTTCAGCAGAGATTGTCAATGCACTTATGGCGAATAACAAGCCTGTAAGCTTTGTTAATGTCCAAGCCCCACATGGTCATGATTCGTTTTTATTTGATATACCCAGATACGTAAATGCAGTAAAAGGGTTTTTATCAGCACCATTTTTGACGCCCCAAGTTTGTGATGAAGACATTGACCCCATTATGCTATCAAAACTGGCACGTCAATAATTTTACCCAAAATAAATTAGCAATAAAGAGAAAAATATGAATATTGACCATCAGCTTGCTGAAAAATGGATTAAAAAAAATGCTAAAGTTTTGGATTTAGGTTGCGGAGATGGCACACTTTTGGCACATTTACAAACCCATCTTGGCGTTTCAGGTTATGGTCTTGAAATTGATGAACATAAAATCAACGAAGCCATCGCCAAAGGCTTGAATATCATTGAACAAGATTTAAATGACGGCTTGGCAAGATTTGCAGATAATAGCTTTGATACGGTTGTTATGGCACGAGCTTTGCAAGCAGTAAAAAATCCCAAAAACTTGCTTTTGGATATGCTTCGGGTTGCTAAAGAGGGCATTGTAACATTTCCAAATTTTGCTTACTGGCAAAACCGTGTCTATTTAGGACTAAAAGGCATCATGCCAGTTAGCGAAACCATTCCCCATGAATGGTATGATACACCAAACATACATTTGTGCACTTTTAAGGATTTTGAACGACTTTGTTGCGACAATCAAATTGCTATTTTAGACAGCATCGCCATCAATGATAATCCTAAAATCGCCCCAAGATTGCTTAATAAAGTGATTAAAAAAGCACCAAATTTATTAGCAGACGTCGCAATTTATCGCATTGCCAAATATTAGTATTTATCAAAGATGTCGCATCGGGGTACAAAATGTTACGTTTTAACACGATTTTAAAATTGCAGTTTTAAGCGTAAAATGCTACCATTGAAAGGTTAATTTATTTTATTGAAAAAGTTATAAAATTAAAGTTATATTTAAAACTCTACACTTAATTTTTATCACATTTTGGAGTTTTTATGAAGTTATTAAAAACCATCTTATTATCCACCGCTCTATTAGGTTCTGGCATCGCTTCTGCCGAACTAACTAGCAACATTCCTTTAAATGTTTCTCGTTTTGAAACGATGGATATCGCTTCTTTGACCAAACAAGCAGGTGATGGCAATCATCATGCTCAATTTTTTCTAGCCAAACGCTTGCAAAAAGGGGAAGGGGTTGCCAAAGATGCTCCAAAAGCTGTTTATTGGTACACTCGTGCTGCTGAGCAAAACATTGCACCTGCTCAACTAAACCTTGGTATTATGTATCTACGTGGTGAAGGCGTTACTGCTGACATGAAACAAGGTCGTGCGTGGTTAGAAAAAGCTGCTCACCTAGGTGACAATCGTGCCAGTTATGCTCTTGCCATGATTGACGAAAAACAGCATCGTTTAGTAGATGCCTATAAATGGTACGATTTGTCTAGTCGCGATGGTATGTTAGATGACAAAATTCGTGGGAAGGCTCAAGCCAAAATCGGACAATTAGCTTTAGGTTTGTCTTCTAGTGACATTGAAAAAGCCAAAAACAGCGCCGACAGCTGGTTTCAAAATCAATAATTGATGATTAAACTTAATAAGCCCTTAATATCAAGGGCTTATTAAGCATCTGGCAAGCGTGCCATCCAAATTCCCGCCCCCAAACAAATACCACTAACTAAAAAAGCAATCCACAACCTTTCACTTGGTAAACGATAAAATAACATCACACTAGAAAAAAGCATCATACTCCATGCAATGTATTTAGCAAAACGTGGCATGGCGCGGCGTTCTTCCCAGTCAATAATCATTTTGCCAAACATATGATGTCGCAACAGCCAACCATAAAAACGTTTGGAACTTCTCGCCCAACAAGCAGCGGCTAATAAAATAAATACTGTGGTTGGCAGTCCTGGTGTAATTACTCCTAAAATTCCCAGCCCTAAAAATAAAAACCCCAATATTAAAAACATTAGGCGAATTAAAAAATTATTATGAACTTGGTGTTTGGGTTGATGATTGGGTTTATCTTGTGGTATGGACATACTCTTTATGCCTGTCAGGTGATGACATTTTTATAAAACAGAGTCAAACTAAACAAAGTAAATTGGACAAAAATTAGATTGACAAAGATACCATACTCAAAGGTAATTTGTAAATAAGATTTATTATTATTTATTCTGCTTTTGGGGTTTACAAAATATTAAAAATATTGTAATTTAGTCGTGCTTTTTTTAATTTATAGGTGATTTTATGACCGAAAAAACCTTAACTGAGGCTCTAAAAGAGCATTCCAGAGAAACGCACGATGCGGTAGATAATTTGGTAATGAGCATGCAACCATTTGTCAGTTTAGACAACTATCGCAAGTTTTTGCAGGCTCAGTATGAATTTCATCTTACCGTCAATCCCATCTATCATAACGCAGAACTTTCTAAAAACTTTGAAGGACTTGCAGAATTAGCTCGTCTTGACCGCCTAAAAAGCGATATGAAAGATTTGGAAGTAGAACCTTATGGTAAAGACGTAGAAGAACCTGTATTTACTGACGCTGAAAGCATTGGCTGGTTATACTGTGTGGAAGGTTCCAACTTAGGCGCTGCCATTTTATACAAAGAAGCTGGCAAAATCGACCTAAAAGATGATTTTGGAGCTGCTCACCTTGCCGCTCATCCTGATGGACGTATGCCACATTGGCGCGCTGTTAAAGCCAAAATTGATGCGCTACCTTTGTCTGATGAAGATAAACAAGCAGCCATGAAAGGTGCTGATGATGCGTTTGCCTACTACAAACGAGTGATTCGCAAAGTCTATGGTGTTGATGCCTAATTTTTGATATTGATTTCAAACACCAACTCAAAAAGGCTATAGTTTTTCTTTAGCCTTTTTTCGTTTTGTGATAAAAATTCATTGATTGGTTTGTATTTTATACATAATTTTATTTGTGTTTGCGAAATTTTTTACACAAATCTCTTAAAATAGACCATTTTAGGAAAAGACCCCATGACATCAGCTCAAAAACCCATCATCACCTCTGCTCTATGGATTGGTGTTTTGCTTGCAATTATCTCCAATGTACTATTTAGCGCGTTATATATGTATGGTAAATGGCTCACCCCTTTATCAGGAACTGATGTTTTTTTGTGGCGCATGCTAATGATGTGGCTATGTCTGATGATATTTTTATTAGCTAGCGGCAAAATTCGTATTGTAATTGATGATTTGATGTCCATTCAAGGTTTGGCTGCTTGGTGTCTGCTTTTGTTGCCAACACCAATTTTTGCCAGTCAGCTATGGTTATTTATGTATGCTCCTTTAAATGGCTTGGGAATACAAGTATCCATGGGTTATTTTTTATTTCCTTTGGTCATGGTTGTTGTTGGTTTTTTATCGGGAGAGTACCTATCGCGCCTGCAGTGGCTAGCAGTATTGGTAGCGGGTACTGGGGTCATGGTAGAAATTTTACAAGCAAATCAGATTGGCTTAGCAACCTTTTGGGTTTGTGGCACGTATCCAATTTATTATTTTTTAAGACGCAAACAAAAAATTCGTGCTCTAACGGGTTTATTTATTGATACGTCTATCATTGCACCCATTTGTTTGTGTTTACTGTTTTATCAATATGATGCATCTTTACAATTTACTAACAATCCAATATTTTGGATAAAAGTTATCGGTCTTGGGCTGATTAGTGTATTGGCACTGCAATTTAATTTAGAGGCCAATCGCCTACTACCAACTAGTTTATTTGGTGTATTAAGTTATTTAGAACCTGTTTTTTTATTTATCATTGCTGTACTATTTTTAAATGAAACCTTTAGTTCGGCTACACTGATAAGCTTTGGACTGATTTGGCTTGGTGTGGTTATGTTATTATTTGCTAATTTATCCACTCAAAAAACACGTAAATACACATAACCATGACTTAAAATAATAAACTTAAAACTGGTCAAAGTTTTGTTATAATAAAAATTTCGCACCCATAAATATGTTTACGCCCACCCAAGAACAATTGTCTGCTTTAGCCATGGCACAATCTGGAGTCAGTTTTAAAATCATGGCATATGCTGGCGCTGGAAAAACCAGCACCTTAAAACTCATCAGTGAAAATTTACACGGTCGAGGACTTTATTTAGCATTTAATAAAGCAATTGCAACTGAAGCTCAAGGTAAATTTCCCGCTCACGTTCGTTGTCAAACCTTTCATTCGTTGGCTTATCGGCATGTAGATAGAATGATTACTCAAAAAATTGGAAAGCCCATCATGCCTGCGGTACGTTTAGGTGAAATATTCAAATTACCTTCTTTAAAGGTCAGACACATCAATGGATTATTAACCGTAACATTAACAGCAACGACACTTGCCAACTACATCAAAAATGCCATTACTAATTTTTGCACCACATCCAGCAACCATCCTGCGCCGCGACACATTAAACTGCCCGAATGGATGAATCAAAAAGATGCTGATGAACTGCGTGATATGCTTTATCCTGCAGTGGAAAATTTATGGTTGCAATCAATTGACCCTAGGCACAGTGAAGGCATTGGTCATCATATTTATCTAAAATTATGGGCATTATCCAACCCCAGCATTCCTGCTGATTTTATTTTATTTGATGAAGCTCAAGATGCTGACCCTTTGATGATGGGCATATTATTCAAACAGCCTAGTCAGGTTGTTTATGTTGGCGACCCCCATCAGCAAATTTATGAATGGCGTGGTGCAATTAACGCGATGGAGCGACTACCCTATCCTGAATCTAGACTGACCCAGTCTTTTCGTTTTGGTGAAAAAATAGCCGATGTTGCCAATATCTTACTAAAAACCTTACAAGAAAAAATCCCATTAACAGGCAATCCTATGCAAAAATCCATGATTGGAACATTAGCTAGCGCTCAAAAAAATGTGATTTTATGCCGAACCAATGTCAATGCATTAGAGCATTTATTAGAAGGTCAAAAAATTGGTAAAAGACCCATTCTAAATGCAGATAGTAACAGTATTTTACAATTTTGCGAAGGTGCTGAAAAACTCAAAAGCAACCAATCAGCTCACAACGTATCTGCCTTGATGCATTTTAAAAATTGGCAGGAAGTACAAGAATTTAGTGAACAAGAGGAAGGTAGTTATCTAAAACCTTGGGTGCGAGTTATTGACCGTTATGGCACGGGTGCCATCAGTTTGGCTATCAAAAAACAAACGAACGAGCAAAACCCCCATTATAGTATTTGTACAGCACACAAAGCCAAAGGACTGGAATGGAAAAATGTTGAGATTAGCGATGATTTTATCTATCAAGACAAAAAAACTAGCCTTAGTATCGCCAAAGAAGAATTAAGGCTTTTATATGTAGCGTGTACTCGCGCTCAAGAAATTTTAGATATCAGTAGCATTGACCCGTTATTTAGTGCACTTAAAAGCAAAAAAGTGATTTTCTCTGACATTAAATCCACCTAAATTTAAAAATTCATCAAAAAAAAGAAAACCATGCATTACTTTCAGCACATTTTATTTCAAAAAGACCATCCCAACTTTACTGACAAACAAGCGGTTCATTTGCCAACAAATCACCGGTTTGGGGCGTGGTCGCAAAAACTAGCTAATAACAGAATAGACATCTTAGAGTACGGTAAAGATAATGAGTTTATTTTGCCAGTTACAAAAGACAAAATAAATCAGGATTATCATCATCTAACTCAAGACATTCACAAGCCCATTCCCAACGCTTGTGTTTTACTACTCATCACTGATGAAAATCACCCAAAAATCTTATTAACTCGTCGCGCAAGCTCCTTATCCAGCCATGGCGGCGAGGTGTCTTTGGTGGGTGGCAAAAAAGATGATAACGACTATTCTTCCTATCAAGTCGCCTTAAGAGAGGCAAATGAAGAGATTGCTCTACCAAAAGATGCCGCACAACTTATTGGATTCTTGCCAATGCAGTTTTCTAAAAAAGGTTTGCTTGTGCGTCCTATCGTTGCATGTATCAATCCTGATGTTGGTCGGTCATTGTTTGGTAATCCTGATGAAATTGCTAAAATCTTTTGGGTGGATTTGGGTTTTTTACAAAACAATCCACCACAAAATCATGTCTTAAAACGCACGGTAAATCGTCAATCCATTAATATACATACACCTGCTTGGAGCATTCAAGATAACAATGAATCAGAAATTATTTGGGGATTAACAGGGCGAATTTTAGGTAATTTTTTACATATCGTTGCAGGCGTGCCGCAAATCAGTTGGTATTTTCGTCAAAATTGATTGTGCTAATTTATTACGCCACACCCCAGCGTTTTGCCCACCAGTAGCCATCAAGCAATTTGACGGGGAGTTCATCTGGCGTTGCCCCAATCACTAGCGCGCCTGACTCTTTGCCTAAACGAGCGTTTAATTGTTTTTGCTCATCAAGATACGATTGTACACTATGATAAGTTAATGCTTCATCCAACGTATTGGGGAGTGTTTTTAAGTAAGCTTGCAAATCTTTTTCGTACAAATTTACCAAAATTACGCGATGTTTTTGAGTTAATAACTGCAAAGCCGCAAAAATCTCATCGGTATTGGCACTGCGAATGTTGGTGATGATAATAATTAAACTGCGGCGCTTTTGCAGTACCAACGCCTCTCTTGCTACTGCCATATAATCAGGTGCTTTAATGGATGCAGTTAAATCAAAACTTTGATTAAGCAAATAGCTGATGATATTTGCACCCTTTTTGGGTGGTACAGTTTTGTCTTTTTCGCCTGCAAAACTGATAAAACCAACTGAATCAGATTGCTCATTAGCAACTTTAGCAAGCAGTAACATTGCATTGAGCGCCATATCTAAGTGGCTGATGTGTTCGTCTTCCCCAGCACTCATAACGTGATTTACAGCAACTTCATCAACAAATCGTAAATGACGCATATGTTGCCCACAGTCGAGTAAAAATAAAATTTCTTGGTCAGCCTCATCTTGATATTCTTTAGTCATTAAACGCTGATAACGGGCGGTTGCCTTCCAATCAATTTGACGAATGCTATCGCCTTCAACGTAGCTGCGGATTTGATGAAAATCTTGCCCTTGACCTTTTCTACGTCTTTTGATAAAACCACCCGATGTAGAATGTTTACTCATAGTTACTAAATGACCTTGTAACACATCTTTAAAATTCGCTAAAATTCGTACCTCTTGTACATCTTGCACCTGATTTTTTGGCGTATGGTGAAACTTACAAAATAAACCTAGTGGCGTATTAAATAACCAATCCACACCACCAAAACTGCCACGCCCACGTTCTTTGGCATAGAGTGAATAAGTCAGTACAACAACATTGGTGGTTTCATGATTATTGTTTATGAAATCTTGAGCAAAAAAAGAAAGTGGTAAATCATGAGTTTGAGTTTGTGTTGGATAATAATCCATCAAACTAATTTGTAAACGCTGACAAATAACTGGTAGATGGTCGTGAAAAATACGTAACGTTACTTGAGAATGTTCATGGACAGGTAAATTTTTATCCAAAGCACGAGAGATGGAAATAACTTTGATAGCAAAAACTGCCCAAATCAGCCAAATTGCATCTAGCACAAACACGCAAACCAATACCAACCCAAGTATTTTTAGCAGTTGAATAACTGATAGTAGAAATGCAAAATCAGGCAATAAAGACGCAAATTGACAAAACATCATCAACGTTGTCCAAATCAGTGCCACATAAACCGCACGTTTTGTAGCGCGCAAGGATATGATATTTAGCATTGAACGAGCAAACATTTTCATGATAGATTAGCTTCTTGGGGCGTTGATGGCTGATAATAATTGTTCAATCACTTGGTTAATTTGATAACCATCAATGGTAAAATCAGCTGTCAGACTAATCCGATGGCGCAGTACATCTTTGGCGACATAACGTACATCATCTGGCACAGTATAATCACGATTGTTCATCAAAGCACAAGCTTTGGCGGCTCGAAGTAGTGCCATACCTGCACGCACGCCTGCCCCCATGTCAATCCCTGAAAACTCACGACTTTTTCGCACAATATCCAGCGCGTATTGCACCACCCTATCATCCACCGTGATATGAGCTGTAATCAGCTGAAGCTGCGCTAAACGCTCAGGAGACATCACCGGATTGACTTTGGATAAATCCAATTTATCACCTACTCGCCCAACAATCAATTCAGTTAACAGGCGTTTTTCTTCTTCGGCAGTTGGATAATCCATAAACAAATTCATTAAAAAACGGTCTAGTTGAGCTTCAGGCAGTGGATAAGTACCTTCTTGTTCTACGGGGTTTTGAGTGGCAACACAAATAAATGGTTTTGGCAGAACATGAGTTTGCCCCTCAATAGTAACTTGACCTTCTTGCATTGCTTCTAACAACGCTGATTGTGTTTTTGCAGGCGCGCGGTTAATTTCATCTGCCAACAATAAATGACAAAAAACCGCTCCTTTTCGAGTTTTCCACTGTCCTGTCTGCATATCATACAATGTGTGTCCTGTAACATCTGAAGGCATGAGGTCAGGAGTAAATTGAATCCGCCCAAAATTACCCGTTAAAGCTTGCGCTAACGCCTTAACCATTAAAGTTTTGCCAAGCCCTGGTACGCCCTCTAGTAACACATGACCACCCGCTAAAAGACTGATGATAAGTTTTTTGATAATATCTGTCTGTCCAATCACTGCTTTTTGAATTTCATCAATCAGTTTGGTAATTTCTTGATGAGCATCAGGAACAAATTGAGAAATATTTTTTTGTGCCATAATTTTTCCTAATTATTGAAATCATTTGAGTATACTGTCAGCCAGATGATTATGAATGATTATTGTCGGCGATAAACTCACTAGTTATAAAACTGCGATAATCTAGCAAAATTACGACTAATGTATAAAAACTCTTCATCATTCTGCCAAGAATCATATAAAGCATTTTGAATCAAATGCGTTGATAATGCAGTTTTCACATTTAAAATCTCAATGATTTTAGCAGGCGTGCCATCAACCAATTGTTCTTTAGCAGTGACTGTTCGAATAAATGATTCGCGATTTGTTTGCAAAATTCCATGAGCGCCATCACTTACCCAAAGATATTGACCAACGTGTCCAAAAAAACCAAAAATATTCTGACTAATGTCAGTTTGATAGGTTTTGAGTCGTCCAAAACGTTTTGGAAGGGCGAGCAGTGCCAAAATAATGGTTAAAATCAAACCAACCATTGTCAAACGCATATTTTCCCAAAGCAATGTCAAAAGACTGACTGATTGAATATCTGGCAAGAAGTACACATCGCGCGTGCCTGTTAAGATTTTTAAAAAATAGGCATGGTCTGCATTAACAATACCACCTTGATAATCATGCATTTTTGAATCTGTGGTTTCAGTTAAAATTTGCCAAGTTCTACTTGGCATCACTTTGGACGTGTTGGCTATTTCTGGTGACTCAAGCTGATCATCTTGATTGATATTTTGGTAAAAATTTGGGTTTACAAACATATTCCGATTAGCCAATACCGTAATCCGACCTTGCCCAAATGACATATCCACCAATGCTCTATCAGGTGAGAAATTATGACCTTTATTGGCAACTGTCCATATTTTTTGCGATTCACTTTCACTCATGCCTGTATCAATTGGCGATATGTAATTTAAAGTCATATCATTTGCATTTTGGTAAAACCAAGCATAATTATACAATTTTACATCAGGGTATTTTTGCAAAAGCTCACTGGTATCAAACATCCCCCAATCAGCCTCAACCAGTAATGTTTGTCCATCTGCTAAACGCAAAGGGGTTATTTGTTTGCTTATTGAGGTATTTTTATCCAATTGCGTAGCTGAATAATTGTTATCCAAAAATTTATAAGTAATACCCAACGTTAACAATAATGGATTTTGTCTTTCTTGATAACTATCTAAATCATCATATAAAGTTACTTGACTGGCAGTAATTAAATGACCGCCTCGAGATACCCATGCCAAAATTTTTTCATGGTCGCTGCTCTTTTGGCTGCTAAAATCATAAATCATTAATGCGTGATTTTGAGCAAACTCTGCGTCTTCATCAAGCAGTTCTTCCACTTTTTGACTGTCCTGATTGCCACGCAAAATATAAGCGCGCTCACCTAGCATTTCTTTGGCAGCAAAATAACGGTTTTTTTTAACGACTGTTTTTGGAGTATACACAGTAACAGTATCAAAATTTTGTTGGTCAATATGATATTTTTGGAATAAAACATAAGCTAAAAACAGCAATGCAACCACCATTGCCAGCCAAATAATTTTGCGCCCAGATACCCGACTTTGGTCTGATTTGATACGATGAGAAATTGCCATTAACGACCTCTTTGACCATAAATCGATGACCAAGCTGACATCAAACGTAAAATTACTGAATAATCGCCCTTCGCCACAGAATCAGGGACTTTTTTACCGTAAGCAGACGCACGCCACAACGTAACTAATTCTTCAAAATATTGTTTTTCTTGAGAATTTTGTTTTTTAGCATGATAAAGTAACCACAAACATTCTTCTTCGGTCTGATGATTATCAATTGGTAACTCATGAACCTGCGCCATTTCTCTTAATGTGCCTTGATATAAAAGCCCCAACGCCAAAAGCCATTGTTGGTTTTTAAGTAGATTTTGCAGCGTTGATAAAAATTCATGTTTTGGTGGTAAAGACTGCCATAACGCTTGATAATCGCGCTGTTCTGTTACGATTGTCATTTTTGCAGATGAGTGAGTTCGGATATGAATACGGGAAAAAACCTTTAACCATACATGGCGTTTTTGATATAAAATCCATGCCAACAGTGCTAATAGTAAAATTGCTACAACTTTACCCAAAATCCCCACTGTTTGACTGATTGCTTTACCAAAATTCGCCAATTTATTAAGCAGCCTTGCAAGCCAAGATAAATCCAAAGGTTTTTCAGGGGCTTTTTTGGGAATTTGAACGGTCTTTTTATTACTATAAATATCACTGGTTAATAATGTGTCTAATTCATCTGCGGTTTTTTCGCGAGCGTTTGTTTGGGTTGTAATTGATTGGTCATGACCATCTGATGGCTGAGCAAATGCCTGTAAATGAACCAAATGAACGCATAAATATAATAAAAATCCAGCGGTGCATTTTAATGTTTTCATTGGTGCATGCCTCGATTGGGACCATCTTTTAAGACTAAATACCGATGGCGCAATTTATAAAACATCAATTCGATATCCCAACCTTCAAGCAAACTTCGTTTGCATAAATACACCGAAAAACCACTTGCCACATAAAATGGTGCTAAAATACTGCTAATCATACCATAACACAAAACCCAAAAAGCAGACAACCAGCGTCCATCGGCATCCACTGAAAACAGCCAATCAGAAAATAATGTATTATCCAAAAACCATTCGTGAAACAACTGCCAACAAGCAAATAGTGTAACCATTTCACCAACAAAAAACAGTAAAACGTACAAACTAATAGCACTGTTTTGTTTGCGGGTTAATACATTGATGCGTGTTGTCGCATTTTTGGCAGTTTGTCCTTCCAATAAGCGCACTGACATCGCAATAATTCTTAAAAATCCAAAACGCCAAATTAAAAAATAAAAAACTGATGGCATTTTTTTAGCATCCATGGCAACTTGGCTTCTATTATAATGTTCATCAAACAGTTTTCGACTCAGATAAATCAGCATGGGTTTTTCATAAAAAGGCTTTAACCACCAAAATAAAACAGCCGCTACCCACCAAGTTTCTTCTTGGTCTGCTATAAAAAAAGCCAACGCCAACGCTAATATTAAAACAAAAACTGCATGTTTGCACCAAATCTTCCAAAGTGGTACGTACCACGCTCGCGCTATGGCAATTCCCAAATCAATCGCTTGATACGCAGATAAGGGCTTGATATTGACAGTTAATTTATCTAAATTCACCCAATCACCTTACTGTTTGGCTCTGCCTGTTAAAGTTAAATAAACAATCACCAGCCCCCAAAGTATGGCAGCAACCATATATTTGACTTCATAACTAATCATACTAGATGATGACCAAAAAGCTTCTATAAATGCTGCAATAAACGTCATCAAACCCGCCCCCAAAAGCAGTTCAATACTTTCTTTTCCAGCAACCACCAATGCGTCTTTTCTAGTATAAGGTGCAGGAGCAATCACCCCCAAACCCAAACGAAGTCCCGCCATGCCAGCAATCACTGCAGCGGTTAATTCAAAAGAACCATGCCCTACCACAAATTGCCAAAATGTTTCACCAAAACCCAAACCCGTCAAATGACCAGCAACCGCCCCAATGACAACACCATTGTACAATAGCGCTAAAATCGTCCCAACACCTGCAAAAATACCAGAACCATACATCGTAAAATCAATGCTAATATTATTTTTGATATAATGTCCAAACATCATTAAATCTGTGTCACTAGCTCGGCTACTTTCACGTCCAACATGACGATTGGCGGGGTCATACATCGATTGCATGTTAGCAACTTCAAAATCGCTCATCACACTATAAATCAATTCATCATTAAAATAACAAGCAATTCCCATCAAAATGCATGGCAAATAAAAAACCGCAAACGCTATCCAAAATAGTTTTTGATATTGACGCAGCCGTACAGGAAAGGTATAAAAAATAAACTCGGTCAAGCCGCCTTGAGTGCTTTTTTTATGTTTATAAATCAGCTCATGCCCTATCATTACCCGCTGATGCAGTGCTAATACCAGCGCTGGACTGTAATGACGTTGTTTGGCTAATGCATAATGCTCACAAATTTGTCGGTACAAAGCAACTAACGGATAATTATCTGATTTTAAATTGGATTTTTTTTGTTCTGAATTGGTGGTTTTATCATCATGGCCATGAATTTGCTCTAGTTCTATGCCGTTTTCCAAACACAATTCATCAAATTTTTTCCACACTTCATCATAACGCTTGATGAATGTACTTTGTTTAACGGTTTGTACATCACTCATGCTTACCCCCGCCCAATAATACCATTTGCAATGCCAAGCAGTGTTTTTTGTCCTTGTTGTTCAGAATTGGTTTTAGTGATGGGCGATAAAATTTGTACAAGTTCTGCTCGTCTTTGTTCAGGAATGTCATTTAAACGTTCAGCATACGCTAAAATTGCTTGTTGCTCATCAAACAATAATGGCACATCGCAAATCACAGGGTTTGCTTTTGGAATATCCATTCGATTTTCTGGTTCTGGAATATAAACCACTATGGTGCCAGCAACCATATCACCCAAACGCTTACTTTGATGACTAAACAATATACAAAATAGTGCTGATACAAACAAAAACGGAAAATCTGCCATTCGTAAAATATTTCGAGTCATCGATGCTTGTAGACCAATTGCCATGCCATTATCTTGACAAACTCGGATACCAAATCGTTTTTTGCCAATGGTTTGACCGTTTTTATAAACTTCAAAAAATACTGCATAAAACCAATCAAGCAAGAAATATAAAATAAAAAACAGCCCTATTCCCGCCTTGTCAAACGACATTGCTACAAACAAACAAACCAGCAATAAAACTCCACGAATCAATAAATCCACAATCCATGCCCAAAATCTTGGTACAATACCTGCTGGTATTAATGTTAGTGTTGTGCCTTCTGGTGTGTAGTGGTAGATAACATTATCAATCATGGTGTTATTCAATCAATTTGTAAATCAAAAATACATTCTTTAAGCACTGGTTAAAGTGGTGATGATTGTTGCAATCAGTGTCATCAATAAAATCACCATTCCAATATTATCAATACTGGTAGATTGGACGAGCATACCATAGTCATTAACGCCATCGGTACCCTTAACAAATATAAATCATGGAAAAAGTAACAATATTGATGACTATCCTGTACGGTTTAAATCATTTAATTGGCGAATTGTTGGGATAAAATTGCATAATTTATCATGTTAAGTTGCAAAATCGGCTGTAAAATTCAAAGTCTATATCGCGATTTAAATGCCTTTTCAGTATGAATGTTAACACTGTAAACATAATAGTTAGAAAAAAATGAACAAACCAAATAGACACCATTAGATACCATACACCAAATAACGCATAAGCCAAATACGCTCAAAAGGTATAAATGGCTGATGTTATACTCGTTACCCTGCCCATCTATTAAAGCGTGTGCTTTGATAGGGGTTATATTCTTCTTAGTGTTTCATTAACATTTCCTTGAATAGCCAAAACTTCCATCCAAATCAAGATAATGTGCAAACATGTGTTTTTGTCATGCGATGTGCTACAACATCAATAAATTTAATACCAATAAAAACAGTATATTACTATAGCATTTTTTTATTTTACTGCCTAGCAAGCGTATACCAAAATACCACATAAATCCTATAAATGGCAAAAACCCCTACTGATTCTCACCAATAGAGGCTTTAGGACTAATTAGGAACTAGTCTTTTACGCTAGCAACAACGCCCGCGCCAACGGTACGACCGCCTTCACGGATTGCAAAGCGAAGACCTTTATCCATTGCGATTGGGTGGATTAGCTCAACGCTCATTTCAACGTTATCACCTGGCATAACCATTTCAGTGCCTTCTTGTAGAGTGATAGCGCCTGTTACGTCCGTAGTACGGAAGTAGAATTGTGGACGATAGCCATTTAGGAATGGAGTGTGACGACCACCTTCTTCTTTTGATAGAACGTATACTTCTGCGTCAAATTTGGTGTGTGGAGTGATTGAACCTGGTTTAGCCAATACTTGACCACGTTGTACTTCTTCACGTTTTGTACCACGAAGTAACACACCACAGTTTTCACCAGCACGACCTTCGTCTAACAACTTACGGAACATCTCAACGCCAGTACAAGTTGTTTTGGCAGTTGGTTTGATACCAACGATTTCAACTTCATCGCCTACTTTGATGATACCAGACTCAACGCGACCAGTAACAACAGTACCACGACCAGAGATAGAGAATACGTCTTCGATTGGCATTAGGAAAGACTTATCAATATCACGCTCAGGTTCTGGAATGTAAGTGTCTAGAGTGTCTAGAAGTTCAAGGATTGCAGGCTCGCCATATTTGCCATCAGAACCATTTAAGCCTTCTAGCGCAGAACCTTTGATGATTGGAGTGTCATCGCCTGGGAAATCATAGTCAGACAATAGCTCACGAACTTCCATTTCAACAAGTTCTAGTAACTCTTCGTCATCAACCATATCGCATTTGTTCATAAATACGATGATGTATGGTACACCAACTTGGCGAGATAACAAGATGTGCTCACGAGTTTGTGGCATAGGACCGTCAGTGGCTGACACGACCAAAATAGCGCCGTCCATTTGAGCAGCACCAGTAATCATGTTTTTTACATAGTCAGCGTGACCAGGGCAGTCTACGTGTGCATAGTGACGATTTGCAGTGTCATACTCAATGTGAGAAGTATTGATGGTGATACCACGTGCTTTTTCTTCTGGAGCTGAGTCAATCGCTGCATAGTCTTTTGCTTCACCACCATGATGTTTAGCAGCAACAGTTGCGATAGCAGCAGTTAGAGTGGTTTTACCATGGTCAACGTGTCCGATGGTACCCACGTTTACGTGCGGTTTATTACGTTCAAACTTGGCCTTTGCCATAATATTTCCTTAATAAAAAAGTGATAAGTTCAATGTTCTAGCAAACTGCTTGCCTAAAACAAGCAGTTTTTACAACAAACAAATTACTCGTCGTCGTCTTTAGCAACGAATTTTTTGATGATTTCATCAGCAACGTTTTTCGGAGTTTCTTGGTATTTTGAAAATTCCATAGAATACGTTGCGCGACCCTGTGACATAGAACGAATTTGGGTTGCATAGCTAAACATTTCGGCTAGCGGTACTTCTGCGGTGATTTCTTTAACGCCACCATGCAAATCATTCATACCTTGCACTGCGCCACGGCGACGGTTTAAGTCACCCATGATGTCACCCATATAATCTTCTGGGGTTTCTACTACAACTTTCATGATCGGTTCAAGTAGTGCCGGGCTTGCTTGCATAAAGCCTTTTTTGAACGCCATAGAACCCGCCATTTTAAATGATAGCTCGTCAGAGTCAACATCATGGTAAGAACCATCATACAAGGTTGCTTTTACGCCAACAACTGGATAGCCCGCCAAAACACCACTCTTCATACGTTCTTGAATGCCTTTATCAACTGCTGAATGGTACTCTTTTGGTACAACACCACCAACAATCTCTTCAGCAAATTCGTACTCAACATCACCTGTTGGGTCAAGTGGTTCCAAACGTAGCCATACATGACCAAACTTACCACGACCACCAGTTTGGCGAACAAATTTACCTTCAACCTCTACTTGCTGACGAATTGTTTCACGATAAGCTACCTGAGGTGCGCCAATATTGGCTTCCACACCAAACTCACGTTTCATACGATCAACTAAGATGTCCAGATGCAACTCGCCCATACCTGAGATGATAGTTTGACCTGATTCTTCATCAGTACGAACACGGAATGATGGATCTTCTTTAGCAAGACGACCTAAAGCGATAGACATCTTTTCTTGGTCAGCTTTGGTTTTTGGCTCAACCGCAAGGCTAATTACAGGTTCTGGAAATTCCATACGCTCAAGTGTGATGATATTATTGTTATCACACAAAGTATCACCTGTAGTAACGTCTTTTAATCCAACAAACGCTACGATATCGCCAGCGCGAACTTCTTCAACTTCATTTTGAGAGTTGGCATGCATCTCAACGATACGACCAATACGTTCACGCTTCATTTTGACAGGGTTATAAACGCTGTCGCCTTGCTTAGCAACACCTGAATAAACACGTACGAAAGTAAGGTTACCAACGTATTTATCGTTCATAATCTTAAATGCAAGCGCTGCAAAAGGCTCATCATCGGACGATGCACGGGTAGCTTCAGTTTCGTCTTTATCGTCTAATACACCTTTAATTGCTTCAACATCATCTGGAGCTGGCAAGAATTCAATCACTGCATCCAGCATGCGTTGTACACCTTTATTTTTAAAGGCAGTACCACAAAGCATTGGTTGAATTTCGCAAGCTAGGGTGCGGGTACGCAAACCTTTTACGATGTCTTCGCGAGATAAATCACCATCTTCTAGGTATTTATCCATTAGTTCTTCAGAAGACTCAGCTGCTGCTTCAACCATATTGGTGCGCCACTCTTCAGCAATATCTACCAAATCAGCTGGGATTTCACCATATTCAAACTTCATACCTTGAGATGCTTCATCCCAAATAATGGATTTCATTTCAAGCAAATCCACTACGCCAGCAAAAGTGTCTTCTGCACCAATTGGCACAACGATTGGCACAGGGTTACCGCCCAAACGAGCTTTTACTTGCTCTACTACGCGGAAAAAGTTTGCGCCAGTACGGTCCATTTTATTGACAAACGCCAAACGGGGCACTTTGTATTTGTTAGCTTGACGCCATACAGTTTCAGATTGTGGTTGTACGCCACCTACTGCACAGTAAACCATACATGCACCATCAAGTACACGCATAGAACGTTCTACTTCAATTGTAAAATCAACGTGACCGGGGGTGTCAATTAGGTTGATACGATGCTCTGGAAATTGTTCTGACATACCTGACCAAAAGGTGGTAGTTGCAGCAGAGGTAATTGTAATACCACGCTCCTGCTCCTGCTCCATCCAGTCCATGGTCGCTGCGCCTTCGTGTACTTCGCCCAACTTATGGCTTTTGCCTGTGTAGAATAAAATACGCTCTGAAGTGGTAGTTTTACCTGCATCAATGTGTGCAGAGATACCAATATTACGGTATCTATTAAGGGGAGTTTTGCGAGCCATAATTTTTCCTAGAAAAATTCTTAATTTGACTCCAAAACTTAAAAAGAAATTTAAGTTTTGGATTTTTTAAGTTATTTTGGGAACTACCCAATTGCTCTTAAATTGCTTTAATAACGACCAAAAGTCTGGGTGCACAATTTAGAAGCGGAAATGTGAGAATGCTTTGTTAGCATCTGCCATACGATGAACATCATCACGTTTTTTGATGGCATTACCTTTGCCGTCAGCAGCGTCATTTAATTCGCCTGCTAAACGTAGCGCCATAGATTTTTCGGAACGCTTTGCGGCAGCATCAGCAAGCCATCTCATTGCCAACGCAGTACGACGGGAGGCACGTACTTCCATTGGTACTTGATAAGTTGCACCACCTACACGGCGAGCTTTTACTTCTACAGTTGGGCGAACGCTTTCTAAAACTTCTTCAAAAAACGCAACAGGGTCTTCAACATTACGTTTTGCAGTAACGGCATCTAACGCACCATACACAATTTTTTCTGCGATAGATTTTTTGCCATCAACCATTACATGGTTAATAAACTTAGCAATTGTTTGGCTACCAAATTTTGGGTCTGGTAGAATCTCACGAGCGGCAACGACGCGACGTCTTGGCATATTATTTCCTTAAATCTTCAGGGTAACTCTGGCATGACTTAGTAATTCAATTTATTCAATGAAATCAGCCAGCCTTACTGCGTGCTAAACACGCACAATCAATTTTTTAAGCGTAGGCTTATGCCTTAGGACGCTTAGCACCATATTTTGAACGACCTTGTTTACGGTCTTTTACGCCAGCACAGTCAAGTGCGCCACGTACGGTATGATAACGCACACCTGGTAAATCTTTTACACGACCACCGCGAATCAATACAACGCTGTGTTCTTGTAAGTTATGACCTTCACCGCCGATGTAGCTAGATACTTCATAACCTGAAGTTAAGCGTACACGACATACTTTACGCATGGCTGAGTTTGGTTTTTTTGGAGTAGTGGTGTAAACACGAGTACACACACCACGACGCTGAGGGCAAGCTTGCAATGCTGGAACTTTTGATTTTTCCGTGATTGTTCTGCGACCCTTGCGGATAAGCTGGTTTGTGGTTGCCATTGGCAATTTCTCCCGTTAATTAAAAAATGATAAATCTCATCATTTATCGCTATGCCCATTTTCTGGGCAGTATATTATAAGTGTAAAATATAAAATTTTCAAGTCTAATCGTTTATAATAGCATATTTTTATCGACTGTGCTTGAAAAATGCAAACTCATTTTCCTTCTATATCTTTTCAAAAAATACGTGTTTTTTTAGGTGGCAGCTTTGACCCGATACACTTAGGGCATCAAACAATGGCAAAAGTTGTTTATAAAAAACTGCAACAAACCTTTCCAAAAACTCCCATCATTTTGTCGTTTTTGCCAACCGCTGGCAACCCTTTAAAATCAGCACCAACCTCTGTCAATCATCGTCTTTTAATGTTAAATCTTGCTGTAGAAAACACGCCTTTTGTTGTTGATAGTTTAGAGGTTTATCAAAAACCACCTGTTTTTACCATTGATACTGTTAAACAACTAAAAAAGTGTTATGTTGATGACTGGCTTATTTTTATTGTTGGTCAAGACAGTTTAGCAAGTTTTGACCGTTGGAAGGACAACAAAGACATTCTAAATTACGTGCAGTTTTGGGCTTTTAAACGCGATGCCAATCAAGTGGCTGATAGGTTAAAAAATCAGCTCACCAATGACTTTTCAGAATTTAGTCAGCATTTTGATAAAATTTTTTGGGATGATACGCCCATACCTGACATTTCTTCTAGTCAGATTCGTCAATATTTAAGTCAAAGTCCAAAACTTGTCAAACCTTTTTTATTACCGTCTGTGTTCGACTATATAAAAACACATCAACTTTATCAAACTATGTTATAATCAAGCATTTTAACCTATAAATTATTATGACAACACTTACTTTAGATGAACAAATTGCCCTTGTGGTATCCACTCTAGAAGATTTAAAAGCTCAAGCCATTACCGTGATGGAAGTTGAGCATCTAACCGAAATTGCCGAACGCATGATAATCGCCAATGCCACCAGCAAACGTCATGTAAAGGCTTTGGCAGACAAACTAGGTGCAAAAGCCAAAGAAGCTGGACTCATGCCCCTTGGTCGTGAAGGTGATAAAGATAGCGATTGGACGCTGGTGGATTTGGGGGCAATTGTAGTGCATATTATGACACCACAAGCACGGGAATTTTATGATTTAGAAGGTTTATGGTCATCACCTGAAACTCTAAAGGCTCTTGCCGTTCAAAAGCCTTAATGCAATTTAAATAAACAATTTTTTTTAATGCGGTTTTTTTTAAATACAGCTATTTTAAAATGACAAAAAAAGGTTGCCATGCTAACTGATGATATTTCTGCTTATGTGCGCTTGATTGCCAGCCAAGCCAAACAAGCTGCCAACCAAATGCGCGCTTTGGACAGTCAAACCAAAAACCAAGTACTCATCAATCTTAAAGATATACTAATTGAATATAAGCAAGATATTTTTACTGCCAATGAACAAGATATTCAAAAAGCGGTGCAAAATGAGCTTGCTTGCGCTTTAAAAGACAGGCTTATCATCAGTGAAACAGTCTTCCAAAATATTCTGAACTCTTTAGATGATGTCATTGCACTGTCTGACCCAATTGGCGAAATTAGCGATATGAATTATCGTCCAAGTGGTATTCATTTGGGCAAAATGCGTGTGCCTTTGGGCGTGATTGCCATGATTTATGAATCACGTCCCAATGTTACAATAGAAGCGGCAAGTCTTGCTATTAAATCAGGTAATGCGATTATTTTGCGTGGTGGCAGTGAAGCGTTTTTTTCCAATCAAGTGCTAGCAAAATGCATACAAATTGCTTTGGTTAAAGCTGGATTATCCAATCACTGTGTGCAAGTTTTACAAACCACTGACCGCAGCGCTATAGATTGTTTGATTACCTTGCCTGAATTTATTGATGTGGTGATACCACGCGGCGGTCGCGGGCTTGTTGAGCGCATCAGCAAACACACTCAAATTCCTGTCATCAAACATCTTGATGGTAATTGCCATACGTTTATTGATAAATCCGCTGACTTGGCCATGGCAAAAAATATCTGTGTTAACGCCAAAACATCTCGATACGGCACCTGTAATACCATGGAAACACTACTGATTCATGCCAATATTGCCAGTGAGTTTTTGCATCCAATTTTAATGGCAATAAAAGATGCTGATCCAGCGATGAGTTTTCGAGTTTGTAATAATGGCTACGCCCATTTAACTGATGATTTAACTAAACTTAACATCACTTTAGCCACTGAACACGATTGGTATGAAGAATATCTTGCACCAATTTTAGCAGTAAAAATTGTTGATGATGTAAACCATGCCATCAGTCATATCAATCACTACGGCAGTCATCATACCGATGTCATTATCACAAATGATTACACCAATAGCCAAAAATTTTTAAAAGAAGTGGATTCTAGCAGTGTTATGATTAATGCTTCTAGCCGTTTTGCTGATGGCTTTGAATATGGTCTTGGAGCAGAAATCGGCATCTCAACTGATAAAATACACGCTCGTGGTCCTGTTGGTTTGCATGGCTTAACTTCTCAAAAATGGATTGTTCTTGGTCAAGGACAAATACGTTAAACATCAATTTTTTTATCAATCAACCAAATAAAAACCCTAAAGCACTACTTTAGGGTTTTTTGATGATTCGTTTATCTTGTTAATCTAATCGTCATTTAAATGCTGCTCGCCTTCTGGTTTAGCTATCAGGTCCTGATTTTCTGGTGATTTTTCTGCTACTTTACGCTTAACCACCTGTGATTTTTGAGCAGCCTTGGAAGTTTTTTTATTCACTGATGATTTAGAGTTTTTTGGTTTAGCAGGTTTAGGCTTTTTAGGCGTAGCAACTAAATTTAAAATTCCCAACTGTGGTGGCAACATCAAATCAGAAACTATCTCAATCATATTTTTATAGTTGTCTGATTTCTTTTTGTCATCCGCTTTTTTGCCTGTTGATTTTACCTGCTCTGCTTTTGGTTTATCATCACTTAATACTTGTTCAGTAAATAACTCCAACTGATTTTCTATGACATCATTTAACACATTGTCCACTAATTTTTGGCTAATATCCGCGGCATCAGATTGGGGAGCAATCTGTACAGTTGTATCTACCTGCTCTGTTTGGTCAATTTGCATTTGAACCATTTGTAAGGATTGATTTTCAGCCAATTTACCAAAATCAGGATGCTGTCCACGCGGGTCATTGCTGGCACGCTTACAAATTGGTGATGGTGTTACAGCAGTTTTTCCTTGAGGTGCATTAAATTGCCCAACTGGTGTGGTATTTTGATGAAATTCTGCTAAATAACTACCATTGAGTGGAGCATAACCATAATTGCTAAAATCACGCAAATCAAAATCTTGATTTTTCTCATTGTGTTTTAACGCCAACAAAAAGTCTGCAACAAAATCGCCACTGGCTTTAGCTCCTAGCACTTTTTGAATAAACTCGCCTGACAAACCGTTGATAGCGATTGGCATTTGATGGTAAGCGGCAATTACTCGTGGGTCATTATTAGCGCGTCGCATTTGCTGGGCAATTGCGGTCAGTTTTGCTTGGTCAAGCTGCAAAGCAGCTAATTTTTGACTTGATGTATCATGTTGTGATGAGTCATCAATAAGTTTATCATTTGACACAGCATCTGTTTTGGGCTGCACTGAATCTGATGAAATTTGTGTTATATCAGATTGAGTATCAACAAATTTTGTTTGAGTTTTAGAACTTTGAACTACATCTTCAGGCGTCGATACTGATTGGGTTTCTTCCACATGCACAGTTTGCTGATGATTTTTTTCTTGAGCCAAAGATTGGGTTTGAGCATTGTCAATCGCTTTGACGCTTTCTACTTGTGCTTTTGTGATGGCTTTATCTTTAGATTTTTGCACCAATTTTTTGGGTTCTTCTTTGCTATTATCCAATGATAAATGTACTACCTCTGCTGTTTTTTCAGTTTTAGGACTGGCAATCACTTGCAACACAGCATCGGTTTTTTGCTCTTTTTGCACAGGTTCTTTTTCTGTGGACGATTTCTCGGTACGCGTCATTTTTTCTGCTTTTGGTTTTAATGTTTCCATGCGTACCACTTCGCCACGTGGCTCACGCACTGAATGAGCATCACGTCTTGGGTATTCAGACTTTTCCTCTTTTTTACTTTCTTCTTTTTTGACGCGTTTATCAGCTTTATCCTGTTTATCTTTGTCATAATCAGCTTTAAATTCTGCCGATTTATGCTCTAAAGGCTTATCTGAAGATTTATACGATTTATCAGTTTTAACCTCTACAATTTCTTCTTTAAACTCGCGTCGTTTTCTAGGTTTAGTGTTTTTGCGCTCTTCAGACTCTTTTGTGCGTGTTGTGTCAGCAATATGAACCGCGCCTGCCGAACCTAAGCTGACTCGTCCACTGTTAACAATGCTCTCAATAGCCGCTGTAACATCGTTATTATTTAGCACGCTTGTCAAATTGGCTTGTGGTTTTGGAGCGAACAAATTAGATAACCACGCCACTGTTTGGGTTGGTATTTTTTCAGAAATTTTGGTTTCTTTTTTAACTTTGTCGTTTTTGTCATTTTTGTCGCTTGCCACCTTTTGCCAACGATTGGTTCCTGATTGTTGAACTTCTGCAGTATGCCAATTGGTATCGTAGCCTTTATCAACGGCGTCTTTTTCTTCAGCATCGACAATGCGTTCATAGCTTGATGGCGCAAAACCATCTGGATTAAAATGCAGACTAAAATTAGGGCTTTCTAAATGCGCATGTGGCAAAATTGTAATACGTACACCGCTATCTTGCTCCAAATACACCAAACTTTCGCGTTTTTCATTAAGTAAAAAAGCAGCAATTTCAGTTGGTACTTCAGCCTGAATCTCACCCATACGCTCTTTTAAAGCAATTTGTTCAAGCTGGCGCATGATGGATAATGCCAAAGAACGTAAATCACGAATCATACCATTACCATGACAACGTGGACAAATGTATCCTGTGGATTCTTCCAACGATGGGCGTAGACGTTGACGACTCATTTCCATCAAGCCAAATTTGCTAATTTCAGCAAATTGCACGCGCGCTCTATCGTAACGCGTTGCATCAATTAAGCGTTTTTCCACGTCTTTTTGATGGCGAGGATCGTTCATATCAATAAAATCAATAACAATCAGCCCGCCCATATCACGTAGGCGCAGCTGACGGGCGATTTCATCGGCAGCTTCTAAATTGGTGTGATAGGCGGTTTCGGCAACGTCTGAACCTTTGGTCGATTTTGATGAGTTAATATCAATAGCAACCATTGCTTCAGTTTGGTCAATCACAATAGAGCCACCTGATGGCAAACGCACTTCGCGCTGATATGCGGTCTCAATTTGTCTTTCAATATTAAAATGAGCAAATAAAGGTTCGTAATTGGTATATTTTCGCAATTTGCCCAACTGATTTGGCATTACTGAGGCGATAAAGTTTGCTGCCTCATTATACGCATGTTCACTATCAATCCATACTTCGCCGATATCATCACGCAAATAATCACGTACTGCACGAGTAACCACACCTGCTTCTTGATGAACAAGGCACGGGCTAGGACGTACACGATTTTGTTCCAAAATGGATGCCCAAATATCTAGCAAATGTCCCAAATCATTTTGTAAATCATCAAAACCCTTACCCAATCCTGCGGTACGCACAATAACGCTCATCCCATTTGGGATAGACAAGTTATTGATGATTTGTTTCATCTCTTCGCGAACTTTACCAGAAATCTGACGGCTGATTCCGCCCGCCTTATCGTTGTTTGGCATCAATACCAGATAACGCCCCGCCAGTGAAATATAAGTTGATAGCGCCGCTCCTTTATTGCCACGTTCTTCTTTTTCAACCTGCACAATCACCTCATCACCTTCTTTGATAAGATGACGAATTGAATCCGTTCTGGGGTCGCCTTTTAGATATTCTGCACTGATTTCACGCAGTGGCAAAAAACCTTGTCGTGCCGAACCATATTCCACAAAAACCGCTTCTAAAGATGGTTCAACTCGAGTAATGTGCCCTTTGTAAATATTGGATTTTTTTTGTTCGCGGGTACGATTTTCCAAATCAAAATCGTATAAATGATTATCTTTACACAACGCTACGCGAATTTCTTCGTTATGGGTTGCGTTGATTAAAATGCGTTTCATGACGTTCCTTAATGGGAATTTTCCCAAAAATTAACATCAAGTGCAGTTAGATTTTTTAAGAGTAGTTTTGATTGTTTTATATTTTGGTTATTTGTTTAACTGATAAACAAGTAAAACACTCATTCTGAATTTTTATCTGAATGTATGTTTTTTATTCAATTATTAAACTTACTTTGCCAAATATCCATTCTTGATTGCGCAAAACCAGTGTGACAATCACTAAAAATTGATTAATGCAATCATGCACATTGGTGTCATTGTTCATCAGTTATTTAAAATACCAAAACCCAAACTTCATTAATAATATATTTTATATATTATGCGCCCTGAGTTTGGCAAAATATTTGGTTGAATTTTATACAAAATTCAAAAATCGTATTTAAACTTCAGTATTGGTACAATATCATCAGATACACACCAATAATTACTTTACAAAAACAGGTTTGTCTTGTGTTTTTGTGTCAGCTTCTTTTCTGTCAAAATCTTTTACATCACTTGATGTTATTATTAAAATCAAAAATAAAAATTGTGTTGGGCTACATATAAAGATATCTCAAAAAAAATTAAAACACCTAAAAAATTTTCAGTAGATGGCTGCTTGTTTGGATAAACATATTGATTACAAATGTATACCAAAAGCCAAATTAGGATTGATTGTGGAGTATCTAAATGCAACATGTTAAACTATAGCAAATTATTTGCCACTTGCCTACTAAAAGATGAAAAATTTTCAAAATTCCTACAAAAAACCCTCAGAAACCCAAACAGCCGATAATACAATTAACAACTTTGACCAAGTTAACTACTTAACCATCACGCCAAATCAGGATGGACAAAGGATTGATAATTTTTTGCTTACGCGTTTAAAAGGTCTTCCTAAAAGTCATTTATACAACATGATTCGCCGTGATGAAATTCGTATCAATGGCAAACGCTGTAAGGCTTTTAATCGTTTAAATGTAGGTGATGTGGTACGCATTGCTCCTGTGCGTTTAGCCACGCGCGACAACGTGATGATTAGTGATGATTTTGCCAAAAGTTTGTTATCACGAATTTTGTATGAAGATGATGGGCTAATTGTACTTAATAAACCTTATGGTATAGCAGTACATGGAGGCAGCGGTGAAAGTTTTGGGGTAATTGAAGCAATGCGATTTGCCACAGGAAAAAAATACTTAGAACTCATTCATCGTATTGATAAAGAAACATCTGGGCTATTGCTGATTGCAAAAAAACGCAGTACCCTAAAAGAGTTGCAAGAAAGTTTTCGACAAAAAACCATTCGCAAAAATTATTTATGCTTAGTCGATGGGCATGTACAAAAAGACCGCCAACTCATTCAAAAACCTTTGCTAAAATATACACTTGATAACGGAGAAAGACGCGTTAAGGTGGATAAAAACGGCAAGGACAGCAGCACTCATATTCAAACACTTGCTAGATTTTATATACAAAATCAAGCTGTTAGCTTGGTGCTAGCCAGCCCCCTAACAGGTCGTACACATCAAATTCGTGTTCACATGAAAACCATCGGACACGCTCTACTTGGTGATGAAAAATATCAAAACAATCCTAAAGCAGCACCTGTAAAACGTTTGTGTTTACATGCGTATGAGTTATTTTTGGCTGATTGCACACACCCTGAACGCCCAAAATCATTTATTGCCCAAATTCCTGATGACTTAGCTGCCTATATCAATCCTGCCTGGCTCAAACAAACAGACTAAACAAAAATCCGTAAGAAAAATAAAATAAGCCAACAAAAGTACGAATGCAAAATGCTAAAATACAGCCTTTGTAATTTCATAGATAAATGCTTTTATTAGCTATTTATTCCAATTTACCTGATTAAAAGAATTGAAAGAAAAATATGAAAGCTATATTCACTGATACCACTGCCCGCCATCAACAAATCGCCCAATCTTTGCATGACAGCAATCTTAGTAAAGATGAATTACTTGGCGCAATTGACTTAGGCTCAAACAGTTTTCATTTAGCCATTGCTCGTTTAGACCATGGCGAAGTAAGAAAAATCGCCAGCATTTCCGAAAAAGTACAGCTTGCCGCAGGACTTGACGAAAATAATATTTTATCTGAAGAAGCTATCCAGCGCGGTATTGATTGTTTGCGACGTTTTTCTCAACATATCAGTGCTGTGGACAGCTCAAGACTTCGTATTGTAGCCACCAATGCTTTAAGAAAGGCAGCCAATGCAAATGAATTTATCAAACGTGCAAACGTGCTTTTACCAAAACCCATTGAAGTGATTGCAGGGCGAGAAGAAGCACGGTTAATTTATCTGGGTGTATCGCATTCTAATGCTAGTACAGATAAACGTCTGGTGATTGATATTGGTGGTGGTTCTACTGAATTTATCATCGGTCAAGGTTTTGAACCTATTGAAACGGAAAGTTTGCAAATGGGCTGCGTTTCCTTTACTCGCAAATTTTTTGACGATGGTAAAATCACTGAACAAGCCTTTGATGCAGCCATGAATGCCACCAAAGCTACTTTAATAACCATCACCAAACGTTACAAAAAAACAGGTTGGGATAATGCAATTGCCTCATCAGGTACGGCAAAAGCAGCTAAATTAGTATTAGAAGAATTAGGCTTGTGTCATGAATACATTACGTTAGATGCTATGGCCAAACTCAAAAAACAATTAATCAAACTAGGGCATATTGATAAAATTGATTATCAAGGCGTCAAGGCTCATCGTCAAGCGGTATTTCCAGCAGGTGTTGCCGAATTGCTTGCGATTATGGAGGTCTTTGAAATTGATAAATTAGGCTACTCTGATGGAGCACTGCGCGAAGGTGTCATGTACGATATGCTAGGTAGGCTCAATCATGAAGATGTACGCGACCGTAGCATCAGCGCCCTTGCCCAAAGGTATTCTGTGGACATTAAGCAAGCAGGACGGGTTACTAGCACCAGTCAAAGACTATTTGATGCTGTAAGCAGTGAACTTGGATTTACAGACGAAGATAAAGTTTTGCTACGCTATGCGTCAAATTTACACGAAATTGGGCTTGCAGTTGGGCATAGCAACTACCAAAAACACAGTGCTTATTTGTTAGAATTTTCAGATATTGCAGGATTTGCTCAATCTGGACAAGCAGTAATGGCGCAAATTGCTTTATATCATCGCCGTAAACTAAAGGTAGAAAATTTAGAAATTATTGAAAATCTAGGTGGTCGTAAATTAGCGTATTTATGTCTAATTTTACGTCTTGCTGTCAGCGCCAACCAAAGCCGTACCATCAAATCAGCGCCCATTTATTTATTTATCAAAAATCCTGATTACTGGCAAGTTACTGTTGGGGAAGGCTTGCACCGCGAATTGATTTTATCTCAATTAACAGCTGATATTAGCCAATTTGCCAAATGGGGCATAAAACTTGTGATAAACTAACTAATTATGGTACATTCATTCAATCATCAATCAACAATGACAAATAAAATATCAAGTTGGCATTCTAATTTGACTGTGTTAAACTAATGTGAGTTTACATTTGTTTGATTTTAAAAACTTGATTTTATTTTAGATTTTGGAGTAATCATGAGTACTGTTTGGGAAAGCGTTCAATTAGCTCGTCATGCAAAGCGTCCTTTGTTTTTGGATTACGTAGCAAATTTATTCACTGAGTTTGACGAGTTGCATGGCGATAGAGCGTTTGCTGATGATAAAGCAATCGTAGGTGGTCTGGCACGCTTTAATGACAAACCTGTTTTGGTTGTTGGTCAGCACCGTGGGCGGTCAACAAGGGAACGCATTGCCCATAATTTTGGTATGGCAAATCCAGAAGGTTACCGCAAAGTTATTCGTCTTGTGCAAATGGCAGAACGCTTTAATCTACCCGTATTTACATTCATTGACACGCAAGGAGCATATCCTGGGGTTGGCGCTGAAGAGCGTGGGCAAGCTGAAGCGATTGCTAAATCCATTGCTGTATTTTCCAGTTTAAAAACCCCAATCATCGCAACAGTAATTGGTGAAGGTGGTTCTGGCGGCGCACTTGCCATTGGAGTGGCAGATAAGGTAAATATGCTACAAAACAGCATCTATTCGGTCATTTCCCCTGAAGGCTGTGCCTCAATTTTATGGCGTACTGCTGAAAAAGCGCCCGAAGCATCTGAGGCTTTAAAATTAGATGCAGCTCACCTGCACCAATTAGGGCTAATTGACGAAGTTATTGATGAAGGTTTAGGAGCGCATGAGCGGCCAGAACTGGTGATGGAAAATTTAAAATCGCTTTTAACCGAACAGTTGGCTCAATTGGAAATCCTAGACACCAATGAACTTTTAAATCAGCGATACGATAGATTGATGAAGTTTGATTCAAATGTTTCTTTGTAATGTTACAAATTTTTATCATAAACCGCCTATTTGGGTGGTTTTTATTTTATACTGTAACGATTTAATTTTAAATACATCATATCATTGCTATTAAGATTTTAATTGATAATAATTTACATCTTTAAGATAACTTGATAATCAATATATCAATTAGATAGAAAAATAAAATTATCTTAACTCAAAAGGTTTGTTATGCAAAAAAAATTATTTGTCTTGATTGGATTTGTCTTAGGTGTCACTGCTTGCCACAATCAAAACCATCAATCTGCCAACAAAAATGATGAGTCCGCTCTACCTGACCAAAAAATAATCAAAAACGCTGAAGAGGCTCATGATTTAAAAGCGCTTGCCACACAGTTACATCAAGACGATGACGGTGAGCAAGAACCCGAGATAAAACCCATTATTACTAAAGATGGTAAAGTAAAAATCGATTGGTCATTAGTGGATACCAAACAACCCATTTTAGACACCAAAACTTATGAATACCCGATTGCGCTTGAAACTGAAGCGGTTAAAAATTATGCCAAAGCCTACAATATTACCAACAAACAAGCCCAGCATAGCATTGTAGTGGGTATGGCAGCTCCTGAAGCACTGGGTAAAATTTTAGACCAGTTACAAGGCAAATATTTAGGACATTATTTGACAGATGGGGCTAATATGTCACTGGTAATTAACACAACAAACGACGTCATCCCCCAAAAGCACGATTATGTATTTGCAGATAATTTTGGCAAAGGGCTTGTACTGCCAGTTGTGATTGAACCTAAACATTCAACCAAATAAAAAAACCACTCAATCATGAGTGGTTTTTTGGTATTTAGGCTTGTTCAATGCCTTTCATCGTCAGCTTAATACGTCCACGATTGTCAATATCCTGAACCTGCACTTTAACCTTTTGCCCTTCTTTAAGGTAGTCAGTTACATTTTCCACACGTTCATCTGCAATTTGACTGATATGAACCAAACCATCCGTACCAGGTAAGATGGTAATAAATGCCCCAAATTCCACAATGCGAGCAACGGTGCCTTCATATACCGCACCCACTTCTACTTCTGCAACAATTGATTCAATCTGAGCAATGGCGGCCTTAGTAGATGCTTTATTTAACCCAAAAATACGAATAGTGCCATTATCATCAATATCAATGGTCGCTCCTGTTTCTTCAGTTAAAGCACGAATGGTCGCCCCACCCTTGCCAATGACATCACGAATTTTTTCAGGATTGATTTCAATGGTGGCATAATTAGGTGCGTGAGCGCTAATTTCGGTACGAGAAACAGAAATAACCTGATTCATTGCATTTAGAATATGGATACGCCCTGCATGAGCTTGTTTTAGAGCCTGCTCCATAATTTCTGGGGTGATGCCTTCAATCTTAATATCCATTTGTAAAGCAGTGATACCATTAGCACTACCTGCTACTTTAAAGTCCATATCACCCAAATGGTCTTCATCGCCCAAAATATCCGAAAGCACGGCGAAACGTTCGCCTTCTTTTACTAGACCCATGGCAATGCCTGCAACAGGAGATTTTAAAGGTACGCCAGCATCCATCAATGCCAAAGACGCGCCACAAACCGATGCCATTGATGATGAACCATTTGATTCGGTAATATCGGACACCACACGAATGGTGTAAGGGAAACGGTCAGCAGTTGGTACCATCGCTTGAACACCACGACGTGCCAAACGACCATGACCAATTTCACGGCGTTTTGGTCCGCTCTCACGACCTGTTTCGCCTACTGAATACTGCGGAAAATTATAATGCAACATAAAGTTGTCTTGCTTTGTACCCGCCAACGTATCCACTAAGTTTACATCGCGTGTTGTACCAAGTGTTGTGGTTACCAGCGCCTGAGTTTCTCCGCGAGTAAATAGCGCTGAACCGTGTGTACATGGCAATACGCCTACTTGAATGTCCAAGGCACGTACAGTTTCTAAATCACGTCCATCAATACGCGGTTTATCCGATAAAATATTATCTCGCACTGTGCGGTATTTTAGATTTTCAAACAATTCTTTGATTTGTTTAACTTTTTCTTCATAATTTTCGGCATTTTCGTCGCCTGCTAAGGCAAGTGCCTCTGTTTCAAGCTCAGCCAAACGCGCATAACGGTCTTGTTTGATGGTAATGGTGTAAGCTTCACTTACCTTTTGAGTAAACGCTTCTTTTAAAGCGGTGTTTAGATTTTCATCAATTGCAGGTGGTACAAATTCTTGTTTGGCATTACCTACCGCTTGAGCAAAGGCATTGATGTTATCAATAACGATTTGTTGCTGAGCATGCCCATATAAAACTGCCCCAAGCATTTGGTCTTCAGATAGTTCAGCTGCTTCAGATTCCACCATCAAAACCGCTGATTTTGTACCAGCAACCACCAAATCCAAATCGCTTTGCTTCATTTGCGCAAATGTTGGGTTTAAAACATATTCACCATCAATAAACCCAACTCTTGCTGCGCCAATTGGTCCATTAAAGGGGGCTGGCGAAATAGCAAGAGCAGCCGAAGCACCAATCATTGCCGCAATATCAGCATCTTGGGTTTTATCTGATGAAATGGTGGTGGCGGTAATCTGAATTTCGTTATAATAACCTTCTGGGAACAATGGTCGAATTGGGCGGTCAATCAGACGTGATGTCAATGTTTCAAGTTCACTGGCACGCCCCTCTCGTTTGCCATAGCCACCAGGAATTTTACCTGATGCGTACATTTTTTCTTGATAATTGACTGTCAAAGGAAAAAAATCCTGACCAGCAACTGCTTCGGGACGCACCACAACCGCTACCAATACAGAAACACCGCCCATATGCACAAGGACACTGTTGGCTTGGCGAGCAATACGCCCTGTTTCTAAAACAACTTGGTTATCGCCATACTGAAATTCTTGACGAATGATATTAAACATATATTTTCCTTATTATTTAGGGCAAAATTTAAAGCCCTAAGAATTAAATCCATCCATCTAATTCTTAGAGTTTCAAACATTTGCCTAAAATACTTGAGTGGTTAAAATTAGTTATTTAAAAAAAATATTATGAAGGTTTATGATGATAAAATAAAAACGGCACACGCAAAACGTACACCGTTTTTGATATTTTTTATCATACAACTTTGCTTGGTCATAATTTACAAACAAATACAGTATGCAAATTAACGGCGTAAGCCCAAAGAACCAATCAAATCGGTATAACGACCTAGGTCTTTAGCTTTTAGATAATCCAAAAGTTTACGACGTTGGTTTACCATGCGGATAAGTCCACGACGGCTATGATGGTCAGCTTTGTGAACTTTAAAATGGTTTTGCAAATCGTTGATACGAGCAGTTAATAAAGCCACTTGGACTTCTGGGCTGCCAGTGTCATTTTCGGCACGCTTGTATTGTGCAATGATAGCTTCACGATCTTGATTTGTTAACATAACTATTTCCTAAAAATGCAATGCATAAATTATGGGTAAGCTGCGCATTGCCAAAGCACACCCAATTTGCCCATCTATATAGGCAAAGTTTTATTATAACAGTTTTTATTCAAAACAAAAAGTCCAATTTAACTCAAATTAGACAATTTGTTTTAAAAGTCGTAATTTTGGTTTTAGAAATTGACTCGAGCGCCTACTTTTGCGCCATATTGGTCAGCATTAGAGCCAGAAATTTTACCCAAATGATTGTATTCCACACCGCCATCTAGTGCTAAATTTGGATTCATTTGATATTGCACACCAGCAACACCGCCAATACCTGCTCTTGTACGCTCATCGTTGGTGCCATCAGATTTTTTAATGTCTAAACGGTTAGCGGATACTTTAACGCCCAAATAAGGAGTGAAATTGGTGTCATTTTTAAAATCATAGATTGCAGATAAACCAATACCTTGAGCCTCAAACTCTGCCCCATCTCGCATTACCTTACCTGTTTTGCCATAATGAGTATAATCTGCTTCAACACGAGCATTATTTTGTAGCTGTTTACCCACAGCAACACCATAAGATACCTCATTACCATTTAATTTGCGCCCACCAGTTTCCACTTTTGGACGCGAAAAACCAACATCGCCTTGGATATAATAGCCATTTTGCGCCATCGCCAACATTGGAACAGATAATAATGCTGCTAATGCTAATTTTTTCATAATAAACTCCAAATTTATAAAATATGACTACTATTATAAACACTTGTTATATGAAAACAATGGCACTTGTCCGAAAAATCAGGGGGTTTATCCTTCTTTTGTTAACGGTTAAACTGCTAAAATTCGTATGGGTTGCAACCTGCCTTCTGGATAAATTCTTGCCATACCCAAAAAAAGTTCACGATTATATAATCGTACTAATTGTTCATGAGTGGGTGCTTTATTAAGTATTTGATAACTATTTAAGCGCTGACCGAGTCTAACTCTTATGGCCTGTTCATTGGTTAAATCAATTTTTGGTAAATGCTTAACCAACGTATCTACTGGCAATAAAACATCCAATCTTTGCTGAAATGACAAAGCAGATAACTCATCTAAAGTTAAGGCGTCATCTATTTTAAATCCACCTGTTTTGATGCGCTCCAAAGTCGTTAAATGCCCCACTGTGCCTAATTTTTCAGCGATACTTTCTGCCAAAACCCGAATATAGGTACCCTTAGAACAAGTAGTTTGCATTTTGATTTCATCGCCACTTATTTTTTGCAAAATCAGTTGATGAATATTAATTTGACGCGGCAAGCGCTCAACAGTAATGCCTTCTCGTGCTAATTCGTATAATTTTTTACCATTTTGTTTGAGTGCAGAATACATCGGTGGAACTTGCATTTGTTCACCCAAAAAAACCTTTGCCAGTGCGTCCAAGTCTGCTTGATTAAAAGATAAAACATCTTTTTTATCAATAACTTGACCTTCTTTATCACCCGTATCTGTTCTTCTTCCCAATTGAATGGTAGCACGATAAGTTTTATCTGCATCCAATCCAAAACTACTTAATTTAGTAGCCTCACCAAAACAAATGGGCAAAAGCCCCGTTGCCATTGGGTCAAGAGTACCTGTATGCCCTGCTTTTTTGCTATCAAAATCTGCTGACATAAACAGTCTTTTTGCCTGACTGACAGCTGAATGAGACGTCATGCCCGGTGATTTATTAAGTAATAAAATACCAGAAACAATTTTTTTGGTTGAGTGAGCCATAAATATTTTTGTAACCTTAATTTAATCGGGATTACTTTCAGCGCTTTGGCGATTGGCTTTTTCAATCAAACTCATCATATGGTTGCCATAAGCAGTTACAGTATCATAATGAAATCTTAAGCGTGGGGTTGTACGCGTTCTCATGCTTGCTGATAATTGGCTGCGCAAAAATCCAGCCGCATTTTTTAAAACTTGCAAACTTTCAGCATGAGCACTTTCATTCATACCGCCATCTTGGCTAGGTTCTAAGATGGTAACATAAACATCAGCATAGCCTAAATCAGGGCTAACTTTTACACTAGAAATCGTAACAAATCCGGTTAAACGCGGGTCATTAATTTCATCACGAATCAAAACCGCCAAAGTTCGCTGAATTTGGTCGGCAATGCGTTGTAATCGTTGGTTCATAATACATTCTCACAAAAAAACATCAACACATGATACCAGATTTTAACAAAATCTAATAATAATCTAACCAATCAGTCACAGAGAAAACTGGTTTTGTAAAATAATCATGCTCGTTATCTTGCCAATAACTGGTATAACAAGTTTGATAAACCTCATCGTACGACCGATTACAACAAGCTTGCTCAAAATAGTCTAAACATGGATTTTTGATCTTGGATTGCCCTGAAACTGCTCTTTTTGCATATTCACTGGCATTGGGTATGATGGTTAATTTTTTAGGTTGGTAAGGTTTTGAGATTTTATGCTGTTGGATGATATGTAAAATTAAATTATCATACAAAAAACTACGAAATATTTGGCTTGTATTTGTATCGTCAAGATTTGCAAGATACTCAAAAGTAGCAGCAAGAAATTCATCTACACTATCAACAAAAGTAACAGCATCAAAATATTCATATAAAAGTTTGTTTTCTGGGTATTTTAACTTTGCACAAATAGCAAAAATATCCTTAAGCTCCATGATATTACCAATCAATCATAGTTGTATTCTTAAGGATATTTATGAGCAAAATCCATACCAATTACTCAAAAAACGAGCTTGAGTTTTTGGCTTCTTAAAGTGTACTACAGCTCACGTTTGACTTCATGAATCTCAAAGACTTCAATCAAATCACCAACGGCGACCTCATAACCTTTCACCGCAAGACCGCATTCCATGCCAGCCTTCACTTCATTAACATCATCGCGATAACGACGCAAAGACTGCAATTGGCCTGTGAAGATAACTTTATCATCACGCAAAACTCGGATGGGTTTATTACGATAGATGATGCCTTCTTGCACCATACAACCTGCTGCCGCACCAAACTTACTAGAACGGAACACTTCACGAACTTCAGCAATACCAAGAATTTGTTCGCGATGCTCTGGAGCAAGCATACCACTCATTGCCGCTTTTACATCGTCTATCAAACCATAGATTACGCTGTAATAACGAATGTCCAAACCTGCCTCATCGGCTTTGCGTTTGCCTTGTGTATCAGCACGAACATTAAAACCAAGCAGTACTGCCTCACTTGATTCTGCCAAAATTACGTCAGATTCAGTGATTGCGCCCACACCTGAACTAATGACACGCACTTTTACTTCATCGGTAGACAAATCCGCTAAAGCGCTAAGTAAAGCCTCCAGTGAACCACGCACATCGGTTTTTAGAATTAGATTTAATGTGGCAGCTTCTTTACCCATGTTTTCAAACATGTTTTCAAGACGCATTTTGTTTTGACGCTCAAGTAATTTTTCGCGTTCACGAGTTACACGAAAATCAGCGACTTCGCGAGCTTTTTTCTCATCAGAGACCACCAAAAATTCACTACCTGCCATTGGTGCATCTGGCAATCCCAAAATCTCAACAGGAACTGATGGTCCAGCTGATTTAATGCGCTGACCATTTTCGTCCATCATGGCGCGCACTTTACCATAAAACTCACCAGCAAGCACTAAATCCCCTTGGTTTAAAGTACCTTTTTTTACCAAAAGGCTTGCCACTGCGCCACGTCCTTTTTCCATACGTGATTCAATAACCACGCCTTGAGCAGCGCCATCAACTGGAGCGGTAAGTTCCATAATTTCAGCTTGAATGCTAATGGTCTCTAAAAGTTCATCGATACCAGCACCCGTTTTGGCAGATACCTTAACCAATGACGTATCCCCGCCCCACGCATCAGTGATGATTTCTTTAACTGATAATTCATTTAATACTCGTTCTGGGTCAGCAGTGTCTTTATCCATCTTATTCATTGCAACAATGATTGGTGTGCCTGCTGCACGAGCATGGTCAATCGCCTCTTCGGTTTGCGGCATTACGCCATCATCAGCTGCCACTACCAAAACCACAATATCAGTTGCTTGAGCTCCGCGAGAACGCATCGCAGTAAAAGCAGCATGTCCGGGTGTGTCTAGGAATGTAATGACCCCGCGATCGGTTTTAACATGATATGCGCCAATATGCTGAGTAATACCGCCCGCCTCACCGTTGGCAACTTTGGTTTCGCGAATTTTATCAAGCAAAGAAGTTTTACCATGGTCAACGTGACCCATAATGGTAACCACAGGCGGACGTGTCTGCACATTGCCTGATTTTTCATTTACCGCTTCTTGCAAATCATCTTCAAGTTTTGTATCTGATACTAAAATCAAATTATGCCCAAATTCTTCCACCACCAGTGCTGCAGTAGTTTGGTCAATCGTATCAGACTCTCGCACCATCTCACCCATTTTCATCAAAGTTTTAATGACTTCACGCACTTTTACTGCCATTTTTTGAGCAAGGTCAGAAACTGTGATAAACTCACCAACTTCAACATTGTAGACAATTTTTTCAACTGGCATTTCAAATTTGTGTTTACCCGACTGGGATGATTTTAGACCACGAGTTTTGGTTTTAATTTCACGTTCTTCTTGCTGACCTTTGCGTTTAGTGGTTTTAGCACGAGCTGCTGTGCTGTTTGCACCACGTTTAATTTCGCGACGTTCTTTTTCAAATGACTCTTCTAAAGCCGCACCAACCAAACCTTTGGCAAGCGGTTCATCTTTATCATGTTGTTTACCACGAACAACCGCAGATGTTGCCGATTCGTCTTTTTCATCGTATTTGCCAGCCATGGCCTTCATTTGCTCAAGTGTACGTTTCTGAGCCTCTTCAGCGGCACGGCGACGATTTTCAGCTTCTAAACGACGCAGTTTTTCTTCTTCAGCTTCACGCTGTTTTCTCAGTTCTTTATCTTCTACCGTACTAGGTTTAGGTGTTAATTTTTTCTTATCTACAGGTTTGGATTTTTTTACTACGCTTGCTAAAACACTGTTTTGTTCTTCATTTTGTTGAACATCAACCGTTTCTTTTTTGGTTTTTTTAACCACAACAGATGCTGTAGAAACTGAATTTTTTTCATTTGAACTACTGTTAGCACGCATCGCAGCTAGTGTTGCTTCTTGACGCTTTTTCGCTTCATCTTTAGCTTTTTCAGTAGCAAGACGGGCTTTTTCAGCTTCATCTTTAGCTTTTTGAGCCTTTTCAGCTTCAGCTTTTGCCTTAGCTTTTGCTTGTTCCTGAGCGGCTTTGGCTTTTTCAGCAACTTCTTCAGCAATTTTAATTGTGGGTTTTTCAAAAACTTTTTTCTTTTTATTAATCACACTGATATTTTTAGTTTTACCACTGGTATCGGTGATTTTTGCTGTTGTCGCTGTTTTAGATTTTAAACTAATGCGTGATTTTTGGGATTGTCCATGACTTTGTTGCAAAAAAATGACTAATTTTTCTTGCTCACTTTCACTTACTACGTCATCCTCGCTTCGAGCGGACAACCCTGCATCTGTAAGTTGTTTTAGTAAAATTTGGGGGGTTTTATTGGATAGTCTTGCCAATTCTTTTACGGTTTTATCTACCATTGGATTACCTAATTTTGTTGTAATTTGACAGGCTTTTGCCAATCTAAAATTTTTTACTGCCAAATCACAACATAAATTCATCTACGATTTGGCAACTAATAATGCGCTCATGGCGCTAAAACACAGCATTCATGGCTATTCAAACCATGATTTACGAGCGTTCATGATAAGTTTAGCGGCAAGCTCTGCCCCAAGCCCATCAATGTCTTCAATGTCAAAAACGGCTTGTTCAGCCAAGTCATCTAAAGTAATGACATTACGTTCAGCTAATTTATAAGCAATAGCAGGAGTCATATCATCTAAGGCTAAAAGCTCAGCACTTGGCTCCTTGATATTTTGCTGTTTTATTAATTCATCTGCCAAAACAACTTCTTTGGCACGCTCTTGAATTATGCTGATGGCTTCATCGTCAAGCCCTTCAATCTCATAGAAAGTCTCTGATGGCACATAAGCCACTTCTTCAATACTAGTAAACCCAACTTCTGCCAATGCTTGCGCAAGATCTTTATCAACTTCTAAACGTTCATAGAATAAATCAATCACAGCGTTGGTTTCAGATGCTTGACGTTCTTGATATTCAGATTCCAACATCATGTTTAGCTTATAGCCTGTTAATTCAGATGCCAAGCGTACATTTTGTCCTTGAGCGCCAATAGCGCGGGCTAGTTGATCATTGGTAGCAAAGATGATATCGGCGGTTTTGGTATCTTCATCAAGAACTAAACTAGATACATCGGCAGGCTCTAACGCACTAATGATGTATTGAACAGGGTCTTCGCTCCACACCACCACATCAATACGTTCGCCATCCAATTCTTGTTGCACCGCCTGAATACGCGTGCCACGCATACCAATACACGCACCCACAGGGTCAATGCGGTGGTCGCCTGATTTAACCGATATTTTGGCACGCAGTCCAGGAAGGCGCGCCACATCGCGAATCTCAATAATACCTTCACTAATTTCAGGGACTTCTTTGGTCATCAAAGCAACCAACATATCTTTACTGGTTCGCGTCAAAAGCAGCTGCGAGCCGCGACCATCACGGTTCACTTGATAAAGTAGCGAAGTTACACGGCTTTTTGGACGTAAAACTTCTCGTGGTAAGGTCTGGTCTTTGGCAAGATAACCTTCGGCACCATCACCTAAATCAATCACATAACCATCACGATTTTGTTTTTTTACTTCACCCAAAATCAATTCACCAACGCGTGCTTCAAAGGCATCAGCAATCAATGAACGTTCAGCCTCACGGATTTTTTGGATGATCACTTGCTTGGCTTGAGTTGCCGCAATACGTCCAAATTCAATGGAAGGAATTTGTTCTTCTTTAATATCCCCAATCTTCCACTCATTAGGATCTAAATCACTGATGGCTAACTGGCAAGCAGGCATTTCATGGTCTTCATCAGCAACCACAGTCCAAAAACGGTAAGTATCATAATCACCTGTTTTACGGTCAATACTAACGCGTAGCGCCACTTCAGGAATCTCAGTAAACACTTTTTTCTTGGTAGAAAATACCAGCGCCTGTTCAATGGCAGTAAATACATCTTCAGGATTGAGTCCTTTTTCGTTGCTGACAGTTTCAACAACAGTCAAAATTTCACGGCTCATTTTGGTATCCTTTAGCTAAAAATAAATTAGTCTTGGTAAATTAGATTGGCTTTATCAACATTTTCAAAAGCAATATCAAATTCTTGTTTGTCTTCAGTTACAACTTTCATGGTTTCATCACCCACTTCAATCAAACGCCCAACAACTTTTCGGCGTTTAGTTTGTGCTGTACCAATGGCATGAATTAGACGCAGGTTAATCATGTGACCGACAAACTGCCCAACTTGAGATGGACTAAATAACGGGCGGTCAAACCCCGGTGATGATACTTCTAAAACATACTCTCCAGCGATGGGGTCGTGCACATCTAACACCCCTGACACTTGATGATTAACCGCTGAACAATCATCAATGGTAATATGTTCGCCACGAAGACGAGCATCTTGTGCCACTTCAATATAAATACGCAAAAGCGATTTTCGTCCTTGCGGCATAAATTCAATCCCCCAAAGCTCTACGCCACATGCTGATACTGCTGGCGCAATCATTTGGGTAAGTTCAAGCACTTTGCTAGAAGGTTTCATGATTTTTTATAAATCCAATAAAATAAAAATAAAAGGTTTTATAGTTTTTTTGATTGAAATTTTCAAAAAATGAATACATTTTACGAAAAACAAATGCAAAAAAACCCACAAACACATTGGTGGGCTTAAAAGATTTATCAGCCTATCTTTATTTTGATATAAAATAAAGACCCAAAATAATATCAAATTATTTTTAGGATTTTAAAATGGTAGCGGGGGCTGGATTTGAACCAACGACCTTCGGGTTATGAGCCCGACGAGCTACCAGACTGCTCCACCCCGCATCAACTTACGCTGGCTATTCTACACAATATTTTTAAATTGTCAAGAATTTTAAAAAAATTTTTTTAGGTCAGTTCTTGTGGTAACACGCATTTAAATGCCAACGATAATAAATGTAAAAATTCATATTCTTTTTGCCCAAGTGTACCATCGCTGATTAACGCAGTATACAATGTTTCTAAAAAAACTTTTTTATCACCTTGAACTGCCAATAATATCAAAAGACCATCAATCACATCCAAAGCACGTACCTGATACAATAACGTTATATCATCAACCGATTGATTAATTTGTAGCAAACGACAAAACCGTTGGATGTTTTGCAATAGTTTTTCGTGTTTATACAATTCAAGACTGTTATCTTGAACACTTCCTAATAGCGCCAACAAAACAACTTTGGCAATATCAGATATATTTGTCTCATCCACCTGAAAACCAAGCCAGCTAAATAAACGAAGCTGGGCAGGTTTGGCATTTTGTTGTAACAACCCATCTGGGCTTTCCATGCCCGCCTGCACTGCCTGATACACCGCTAAAATAGTTGCTGATTGGCTGATGGTATGTAAGTTGGCGTGCCACGACTTATCTAGCATGATGTTTTGATTAAATGCTGTTTGATGAAATCTATCGTATTTGTCATCAATATGCTCAACAAAAGGTAAAAATCCTTCACTATAGCGCATTAAAAGCGTCTGATTGACTGCTTGTTGTTGATAAAGCTGATACAAACGGCGAATCGCTAAAAGCAAAATCAAACCATCTAAACGCCTGTCTTGCTTTGCAATTGCTAGCAATGTTTCGTCAAACAAACGATGGCATAATGTACCTGTTTTGTTGGTAGTCAGACAAGATTCTTTGGGCGTATAAATGCTATCAAAATCAACCGATACGCCCACTTGAATTGCATCATAATGTTGGCACAAAAGCACACTTTCAATAACTGAAATTGTCATAGCAACTTTATTGAAATTTTTGCTAATTTGCCAATCTAGATTGATTTTTTTTAAAATGCGATAAGGCAAATAAATGACTTTTGCATCAAAATCAGGTGGAAAAATTTCATGGGCTTTGGCGTCTTTTGGATAAATCATTTTGGTTAAGGGTTTCATATGTTCTTGTTCCACAACAAGTCTACCATTGATAACTACTTCGGGTGTAGGCGTAAATTCAATGACATCAGGCGTTGTTGACTCTGAAATTTTTTGTGTAAGTATTTCTTCTTGGATTGGTTGAAATGATGGATATGCAGCTACAAAATCGTGAGCTTGTTTTAAATCATTTGGATTAATACGCACAACTGCTTGTCTGCCTGCATCGGCAAATTGATGATTTTTTAGCGCATCTATTCGCTGTGCAATATCAGGATGACTGGTATGATAATCTTCTTTTTTAGGCTTGGGGTCAGCAAAGAAAAAATGGCTCATGCAGGTACTAAAAGCATGAGTTTGTAAATCAGTATGATAACGTTTGCCAAGTTTTTCCAAAACTTTAACAACATCGGGGCTACGAGTCAGCTGCACGCTGGTTGCATCCGCCAAAAACTCTCGCTGATGATTAAATTTTTTCTTTATCCATTCCGTTCCAATCATTCCCCATACACCAAACAAACGAAATAAAATCAGTGGAGCAGCCACCCAAAACCATGCACTCATCATCTGTGCGGAGTTTTTATTGTAAGAATGATGACCTAAATAAAGTTTTTGCTGCAAATAATGACCTTGAGAAATATAATCCAGCCAATCTTCTTTACTGTACAGAAAAGGAGCTTTCATTACTTTAAGATGAGTATAAGAATCATGATAATTTTTATCAAATTTACCAAATATTTTTTCTTCTAAAATATCTACTGAATCATAAATCCAGTTTAACATCATCAGCCCAACATAAATACGCAAATTCAGTTTAGCATCTTGGTGTAAAATATGACCAAACTCATGTCCTAAAAGTCCATAAAGTTCAGCATTGGTGAGTTTTTCAGTTGCTCCTTGGGTTACAACCATCACCATATCTTCCTCATTAAAACCTGCTACAAAGGCATTGACCCCCATTTCAAACGGTAAGACGTATAATTTTGGTAGCGGGATGCCTGCACTGATTGCCATTTGATTAGCAAATTCATAATAGCGCTGATAACTCTCGGGCAATTCACTAACATGGCTAACTCGGGTAAAATCGCGCCCAAATATCGATTCATCGCCATCAGGATAAACAAATAAACGTACTGCTTTGGCTTGTTTGGCAATCGAGATGCCACCTTCTTTGATTTTTTTATTGCTAATCATCATACCAATTAGCAAATAAATAGGCACACCCAAACCCACCCAAAAAAAGATGCTGGCTTCAATCTTACCCATAATGGCATAAGTAATTGAACAAACAATAACCAATACAATCAGAAGTTGTAACGCCACAACCAAAAACAACAATCCAAAAAATAAGCGGCTCATTTTGGCATAATGACGCTGTGCATCAAAAAAATGTGTCAATCTATCCATATCAAATTATCGTTTTTATTATGCAATTAAAATCAACATAAAACAAACAAAATTGTGTGCTATTTTAAGAATGTAATGTTATTTTGGGTGATTGAGCAATTTGTGATTTATCAGCAAACTCTAAACTATTAATTGCGTGAAACTGAAACATACTACTAATAAAATTGTTTGGGAAAATTTCACGATTATTATTATAAAACATCACACTATCGTTGTAATGTTGACGAGCAAAACTGATGCGATTTTCAGTGTTGGTAATTTCATCAAAAAGGTCTTTTATCACACCATCAGCTTTTAGTTCTGGATAACTTTCAGCTACCATATAAAAGCGCCCCAATGCACTAGATAGAGCGGTTTCAGCCTGAGCGATTTGAGCAAGAGTTTGATTGTCCAAAATAGGATTTTGCGCTTGTAGTTGGCTGGCGTGATTTCTGGCATCAATCACTGCTTGAAGTGTGGTTTTTTCATGGGTCATATAGCCTTTTGCCGCCTCTACCAGATTTGGAATTAAATCATGACGACGTTTTAACTGCACATCAATTTGCGCCAAAGCATTATTGATTTGGTTTTTTTGGCGAACCAGTGTATTAAAAATCCCAATCAACCAGCCAATAATTCCTGCAAAAACCAACAAACAAAATAACGTAACAACTAATGATGAAACCATAAGCATTCTCCTTTTTTTGATTTATTATCATCATGACAAAAGCACAATTAATCAGCGCGTAGCTAGCCCTTAAAGTTTAACACAGCTTGATAATTTATCCTTTATTTTATGCTAAATTTTATTAAAAATTAGCAAATTTATTTTAATATTTTGTAGCGCTTTAGATTTTTATGACGTTTTTATGATTTTAAAATAAATTAAATAAAAAAAGCCAAGTAAAACTTGGCTCTAACTCAACAATTCTTAAATTAGGTGGATGTTGAATTTGATGGTAATTTATCCAAAAGTTCAAACAATGCTTTTTGATAAACCCCTTTTTTAAAAGCAATCACCTGACCCAAAGGATACCAATAACTAACCCACTGCCATTGGTCAAATTCTGGCACAGAAGTATCAAAACGAATGTATTTAGTGTCTTTTTCATCTAATTTTAGCAAAAACCAACGCTGTTTTTGCCCAACACACAATGGCTCTTGTTCAAAACGAATAAAACGCTTTGGCAGCCGATAACGCAGCCAATCTTTGGTTACACCAAGCACCCGAACATGATGAGGCAACAGCCCCAATTCTTCATACAGCTCCCGATACATAGCGTCCATAGGAGTTTCACCATAGTGAATGCCACCTTGGGGAAACTGCCAGCTATCGCCTTCTATGCGCTTAGCAAGTAAAACCTGACCTTGTGTATTTGCTAAGATGATACCGACATTGGCACGAAAGCCGTCTGCATCAATCATAAATCGCCCTTAATATTAAAAATCCGTTCATATAACGGTAATTAAGACTATTAAACCAAACTTTTGTTAAAAAGTATAGGGTAAGCGGTTTTTATCCAAACTTTTTATGATAATTTTTTAATGATGAATTTGATGATAATTATTTTTAATAATAATTGACGCAAGTAAATTTACAGCAATAAATTTATGATAACATAGCTTTCTTAAATGCAATGCCTTTGATTTGAGCTGACCTAAAGTGCTTGAAATTTTAAAAATTGCACTTAATTACCAAGCTAAATTTACATAATTTACATATTAAGCAAACCTATATCCAATTTAGATTTTATCATTCTTCTATTTAAGGCTTGTTTGACAATTTTTTAAGGATAATTTTATGAGTGATATGACCACCAAAATTCGTTGGCTGAAAAATGATAGTATAAATTTTGAAGCAGTCAGCGGTTCACAACATACAGTTATTATGGATTCTGCTCAAAAACTTGGGGCAAAACCAATGGAGATGATACTCATGGGGCTTGGCGGTTGTGCTAGTTATGATGTGGTGAGTATTTTACAAAAATCTCGTCAAGCAATCAGCGATGTTTCTTGTCAAATTAGCGCAAAACGCGCCGACAGCATTCCTGCTGTGTTTACTGACATTCATTTACATTTTGTGGTTACAGGTACCAACATCAAGGAAAGTCAAGTCGCCAAAGCGATTGAATTGTCTGCAACCAAATATTGCAGCGCCTCAAAAATGCTCGCTGATGGTGGTGTAACCATTACCCATGATTTTGAAATAAGACAAACAGACAGTACCAAAACAATATAATACAAAACAGATAACCAAACTACGGTGTCGTTTATTCATATGATTAATTTTATTCAACATTTTCCAAATCGCTTAGAAATTGCAGTCATTGCCATGCTGACTGCCTGTCTTTTGCCTTATTTTTTTGCATTTTTTGCCAAAGTATCAGGTGGGTTTAATTTTAAGGTTGATAATGCCAACCCAAGAGATTTTTTGACCAAGGCGCAAGGTTTGCCCGCTCGATTAAATGCTGCTCAAGCAAATAGTTTTGAAGGACTGCCTATATTTTTAGCATCGGTTTTGGTAGCAATGCAATTTTTTGTACCTCAAAATATTGTCAATGCACTTGCGTGTTTTTATGTATTACTTCGCTTAATATACGGTTTTGCTTATGCTATTAATGCGCCAATATTTCGTTCGGTAATATGGATTTTATCTTTAGCATGTTGTTTACTGTTATTTTATTTTTCTTTGATTGTTGTTTAAATAATTATTTTTCTTTTTTATAAATAAATAAGAAAATGTTTGCTAGTTTTTAAAAATATGATAACATATGCAATCAATAAAACAATTATGGTTTTATAGGTTAGTATTTTCTTATTACCCTGCTATTCATTTTTTATGTAAAATACTTGTTGGGTAAAATATGTATTTTGGCGTGGTAATCTTTTAGTTTTATTTTTTAATTACCTTAAATGGAGATAAAGTTGTTATGAGTATTGAAGAGCAATCTATTGAACAATTGCAAGCTACCATCAAGGATGCCGAAGCAAAAATTAAACAAAAAAAAGCGCAGAGTCTAAAAGATGCTTATGTTCAATTTAAGGAAATCGCTAAAGCAAATGGCTCTACTATTGAAGAAATTCTAAAAGTTGGCAAACGCGTTCATAAAGAAAGCAAAGTTGCCTACCGTGACCCTGCTGAGCCAAAAAATGTTTGGGCTGGTCGTGGACGCAAGCCACTTTGGTTAGAAAAAGCATTAGCAGAAGGCAAAAAGCTAGAAGATTTTGCTGTATAACAGTTTTATTTTAGTACGATTATAGCTACCAGTTATCATATTCTTCTTGCTTTTATGATGACAATTTGATAAATTTAAGTCAGAATAGAGCTTTGTTCTGACTTATTTTGTATTCTGGTTTAATGAATTTTTTAAACTTTTTAATATTATAAAAACAATTTAAACCAAATTAAAATTTATTTTTAATTTGATACATCTAATATTTTTTTATTATAAATTGTGATAAGTGTATTATTATGGCAAGTGTAAATAAAGTAATCATCGTTGGCAATCTAGGCAACGACCCCGAAGTACGTCAATTCCAAAACGGTGGTAAAGTTGCCACTATTAACGTTGCTACCTCTGAACGTTGGACAGATAAAACAACAGGGGAGCAAAAAGAGCAAACCGAATGGCATCGTATCAGCCTGTTTAATCGCTTAGCGGAAATTGCTGAACAATATCTACGCAAAGGTTCTAGTGTCTATATTGAAGGCAGTCTACAAACTCGCAAATGGACAGACGCTCAAGGTGTTGAGCGTTACACCACCGAAATCAAAGCAAGCAGCATGCAAATGCTTGGTAGCGCTCCTAGTCGTCAAAACAAGCCTTTTGACCAGTTCTCTGCACCTCAAAGTTATCCACAAGCAGCCCCATCTGCTTCGACCAATACTGGTTATCCAAATACAAATTACCCAAATAACAACTATCCTGCTAATAGCAGTTATCCTAATAACAACTACCCAAACAACCCTCAACCTGCTCAACGCAATGATTTAGGCAATAATCAATTTGCACCCAATCAAACATTAGCTAATAATGCAGGTGATGATGATATCCCATTTTAATCAAAATTAATTTGATATCAGTTTGAGATTTGTCATTTAAACCCATCTAACTATTTTAAATTAGATGGGTTTTATTTATTGTGAATAACAATATTTTACAGCGAATAAATTATCATAATTTAGTGAATTATATTTTTTATTTTATCATAATTTATCAGGGGAGTATTTATGAAAAATATTGCGACCATCTCTTTGTTTATTTTATTGAATGCTTGTGCAATAAAACAACCTGAAATTATTCAGAAAAATCGTCCTACACATTGGGCAAAAATTATTAAAGCTGATGCCAACTTACATCAAGTAGATAATCTCTTGTATCGTAGCGAACAACTTATTGATGATGACAAAAAAACCATTGAGCAGTTGGGTATAAAAACCATTATTAATTTAAGGTATTTTGACCGCAATGATAATGAGCAATTATTTAAAGGTCAATCCATCAAATTAATCAACAATCCTATTTTAACTTTTAAGGCGAAACCAGCTGATATTGCCAAGGCTTTACACACCATCAAAAAAGAACAAAAGCACGGTTCAGTTTTACTACACTGTTATCACGGGGCTGACCGTACAGGCATTGTAACAGCAATGTATCGGATAATTTATCAAAACTGGACAATTGAAGATGCTCGCCAAGAAATGAAAAATGGTGGCTTTGGCTATCACAGCGTTTGGAAAAATTTAGATAATTTATTAAGTCAAGATGGCGTCAATAAAGTCAAAACTGAATTAGAAAAATTAGAGCATCATCAATAACCGCTCATCTGTTTTAAGAATAACTCAGCCCAGTTTATATTGAGATTTTGTCAAATTGTTAAATTTATCCACAACAAAACCAATCTTTATAAAGTTTGATATCAGATTTTAATCTTTGGCTTAATGTTTTTATTGAATTTACAATTTATTGATTTTATTTTAATTTTTTACAATTAAACCATTTTAGATAAATTAAGGTATTTTTGGTATTTTGGTAAATTATCATGATTTTATCAACCAAATCCGCTAAAATTAACCATTCTTTCTTATTGAAATGACATAACTATGCACATTATTTATTTACATGGACTAGACTCTAACCCAGATGCCACTAAAGCTGTTATCACCAGTGATGCCGCTAAAATTCATAACATTCAAACACATCGCCCCAATCTAAATTGCCCGCCAGAACAGGCTTTGGCAAAAATTTTGCAATTAATACAAAACTACCCAAATTCTGTATTGATTGGTTCATCGCTTGGTGGATACTTTGCAAGCCTAGTCAGTGATATAACTGGCAGACCTGCTATTTTACTCAATCCAAGCATTCGCCCTGACCTAAGTTTTCAAAGATTTTTGGTGGATAACTTTCACTCAAAAACCCTTAATCCTGACAGCGTCATCTATACTACCGTTTATGGTTGGCAGATTTTATACCGAGATTTATCATGGTTTAAAAAACACCCCATTCAAGTAAATTACCCGAATAAAATCAAAGTATTATTAAAAATGGCGGATGAACTATTGCCCAGTGAAAAAACCGCTCAATTTTTTCTTGCTAAAGGTGCGGAGGTCTTTTGTCAAGAAGGTGGTGACCATCGCTTTAGTGATTATGATGTGCAAGTTGATACAGTGGTCAATTTAGTTAAACAGCTTTTATCATAACGGTTATTTGATAGTTTTTTTGATTTATCTTGATTTATCGGTACAATATGAGGCAATTTTTTTAAATTGACCTAGTTTTAGAATATTTGTGATAATTTATAGTTAATAAAATTTTGAGTTAATAGATAAGACAATGACGCATTACACTGCACAAAATTTAGAAGTTTTAGAAGGTTTAGAGCCTGTTCGTCGCCGACCTGGAATGTATACTGACACCACAAGACCCAACCATCTTGCTCAAGAGGTCATTGATAATTCAGTTGATGAAGCCTTGGCAGGTTTTGCAAAGAATATTTGCGTAACCTTGCACACAGATGGCTCATTATCAGTTTTGGATAATGGGCGTGGTATGCCGACTGATATCCATCCAGAATTTGGGCAATCTGGCATTGAGCTGATTTTGACACGCCTGCACGCTGGTGGTAAATTTAGCACAGATAATTATGCCATTTCTGGCGGACTGCATGGCGTAGGTATCAGCGTTGTAAACGCCCTATCTAGCCGTGTTGAAGTTACTGTTTGGCGAGATGGTCAAGAATATACCATGGCTTTTGAGCATGGAAACGTTGTTAGTCAACTCACCAAACAAGAAGCACAGCGCAAAAAACAGCGCGGCACCCAAGTGCGATTTTGGGTGGATGGTCGTTATTTCGACAATCCCAAATTTTCCATCAAAGCGCTTAAACACACCCTAAAAGCCAAAGCGGTGCTGTGTGCAGGGCTAAAAATTGATTTTGTTAATGAAAATATTGATGATAATGAAGCCAACTTATCCCAAAGTTGGCAATACAGTGATGGGGTTATTGAATATTTAACCGAGCAAACCGAACTTTTGCCCAGTACGCCATTTTATTTTAATCAAGAACCAGCCAAAGGGGAGCGAGGCGGGGCAACGTTTGCCATCGCTTGGCAGGCAGATTCAGGACTACCCATCCAAGAAAGTTATGTTAATCTCATTCCAACCAGTCAAGGTGGCACTCATGTCAATGGTCTTAGAACAGGTATTTTAGAGGCTTTGCGAGAATTTTGTGATTTGCACAATCTATTGCCGCGCAGTGTTCGTTTAACCGCTGAAGATGTTTGGGATGGGGTGTGTTACATTTTGTCATTAAAATTTGCCGAACCACAATTTAGTGGACAAACCAAAGAACGGTTATCCAGTCGTGAAGCAGCTCCTTTAGTGCAAACGCTTGCCAAAGATAGTTTTAGTTTGTGGCTACATCAAAATCCTGATACTGCTAAAGCCATTGCCGAACTTGCCATTACCAAAGCCAACAAACGCCTAAAATCTGCCCAAAAAGTTGCTCGTAAAAAAGTGGTGCAAGGACCTGCTTTGCCCGGAAAACTGGCTGATTGCAAGGGCGATTTAAAAGATGGAGCAGAACTGTTTTTAGTTGAGGGTGATAGCGCTGGTGGCAGTGCCAAACAAGCACGCGATCGCCACTATCAGGCAATTTTGCCACTACGAGGTAAAATTTTAAATACCTGGGAGGTTTCTGCAGATACCGTCTTATCCAGCCAAGAAATTCACGATATTGCGATTGCGATTGGTGTAGACCCAGGCAGTGATGATTTATCTGAATTGCGTTATGAAAAAATCTGCATTTTAGCCGATGCCGATAGTGATGGATTGCACATCGCAACACTAATTTGCGCACTATTTGTTCAACATTTTTCAGCATTGGTAGAGGCAGGTCATCTGTATGTTGCGATGCCACCTTTATATCGAATTGATGTAGGCAAAGATGTTTATTACGCTTTAGATGAAGATGAGCTAAAAGTGATTCTAAAAAAAGCTAAAAATAAAAAACCGCAAATCACTCGTTTTAAAGGTTTGGGTGAAATGAATGCCGAACATTTACGAGAAACAACAATGAATCCAGATACCAGAAGGCTAGTGCAATTAGATTTGGATGACATTTCACACACCAAAGCCGTGATGGATATGCTACTTGCCAAAAAACGAGCTGCTGACCGTAAAAATTGGCTAGAAACCAAAGGTGATTTAGTACAAATCTAAACAGCAACAGATAGGTAATTATCATGCAGCATTTAAGTTTGCCGCCGAACGTCCCAAAACGTGGTGGTAGTGTTTTAATAAAAAAAATTGCCAGTTACATCAATCAGTTAACTGGCTGGAAAGCAGTGGGCAGTTTGCCAAACATTTCCCAAGCTGTGTTAATTGGGGTGCCACACACATCTAATTTTGACGGTGTTTTTGTTCTGCCGCTTTTGATTGAAATGGACATTCAATTGACCATTTTAGCTAAAAAACAATTGTTTTATGTGCCAATTTTAGCTAATTTTTTACGCAAAATGGGTGCAGTTCCAATTGACCGTGATAAAAAAGGGTCGGTTTTGGGGGCAAATATTGAACGTTTTGCCAGCAAACGCCCATTATTTTTAGCGTTAGCTCCTGAAGGCACTAGAAGTTATACCAACTCTTGGAAAACTGGTTTTTATTATTTGGCATTAAACGCCCAAGTACCCATCATTCCTGTGGCAATTGATTACGGCAAAAAACAGCTTCATTTTATGTCGCCTTTTTATCCTAGTGGTGATATTGAGCATGATTTACCAAAAATTTATCAATATTATCAAGGTGTTGTTGCTAAGCATCCCAAAAATGTTTCCAAACCTTTACAAGATTTAATGTCATGACAACTCAGTTTTATATTTTAAAAGATAGAAATTTGATTGGCACAAACAACTTAATGGACAATCGGGCATTTGCTTATGGCGATGGTTTTTTTAGCACACTGGGTGTTAAAAATGGCAAAATTTTATGGCAAAATCAACATCAAGCACGAATCCATTTTAGCGCCAAGCAATTTTTATTGGATATTGATATTACAGTCGTCATGGCAAGTTTGCAGCTGCTTGCCAAAAAAATCACTGAAGGCACTCTAAAAATCATCATTACTCGCGAAAATCAAAACATCAGTGGTTACGGTTTTCATACCAATCATCCACTTATTTTTATTAAAAGCATCGCCAGCAATATTTACCAACATCTGGATTTTATTGGTGATTTTCCCATACAAAAAGATGGGCAGGCGTGTATTTGCAATCAAAGTCTTGGTATTCGGGCATCTAGATTTGGTGGCATTAAACTTATCAGCAGCCACGAACAAGTTTTTGCTCGACACGAGTTTTTAATCAAACAGCAGTCCAATCCAAAACTGAGCGAAGCACTGGTAAAAAACACCCACAATGACATCGTCAGCGGTACCAGCAGTAACGTTTACTATCAATTGGATAATCGTTGGTATACACCTTTTGTGCGAGCATCTGGTGTTAATGGCGTAGTGCGACAAAGATTACTAACCAATGGTAAAATCTCTAAACGCATTTTTAGTGATGGTGATTTATCTAACATTACAGCTTTATTTTTTAGTAATGCCGTCAAAGGCATCATCCCTATAAACAAACTTTGGATAAATGCCAATGATGTCATCTTTTTGGATACTTTGGCAGTAAAAAACGCGTTATAACCAACTCATCAAACAGCGATACATGTAAACATGCAAAAATTGATCCCGCCAATGTTGAATGGAGTGAGTGCCAGCACATTATATTTAGAAAAAATCACCAATCCACCTGCAACAATTTTTGAATTTTTATGTCAAAAATTTTCCCATATTGATAAAACCATTTGGCAAATGCGATTTTTAAATCGTTTAATTTTTAACCAAGAAGGCAAGGCTCTAACTCTAGACTCACCCTATCAGTATGGTGTCTTTATTTATTATTATCGAGAAGTTAAAGATGAAATTGTTGTTCCGTTTGATTATCAAATAATTTTTGAAAATCATGAATTTATCGTGGTGGATAAACCCCATTTTTTGCCCGTTACGCCCTCTGGTCGTTATGTAAGCCAGACACTTTTAACACGACTAAAGCATGATACTAAAAATCCAGATTTATCACCAATTCACCGCTTAGACAAAGAAACAGCTGGACTAATCTTGATCAGCAAAAACCCACATACTCGAGGCGTCTATCAAGCATTATTTAGTCAACATAAAATCAATAAATTGTATCATGCGATTGCACCTTTTAAGGCAGAGCTGACTTTCCCTCAGACGATCGCTTTACATTTACAACGTGGTACGCCGTTTTATGTCATGCAAATCAGCCCTGAAAAAGAACCCAACTCTTTTACTCAAATTAGCATAATCAAACACAATGATAAATTTGCCAAATATCAACTAATTCCTACTACAGGTAAACTGCACCAGCTCAGAGTGCATATGAATCATTTAGGTATCGCCATCAAAAACGATGGGTTTTATCCAGAAATTTTCCATAAAGCTGGCGATGATTTTAGCAGTCCCCTGCAACTACTTGCCAAAGAATTGGTTTTTTGCGACCCAATTAGTCAAAAATTACATCATTTTTATTCAAAACAAGCGCTGCATTTACCCCAATCAAGTTAAGCATTAGTTACTGTTTTGCTGTGGTCGCCACAAAAAACTTTTGATGTTTATCATCAACCACCACATCCACTTCATCAGTTGCTTCCAAATAATCATTGACATTATTGCTAAACATTGTATTTTGCTTGGTATTTTTGATGATGTTGTAGGCAATATCTATCAAACCAGATACTGCTTGCACATAACAGCTTAGCGCCCTATCACTAATGCTAGTAAACTCTCCATCAAATGATACTTTAGCGCGCAGTTCGCCATCATAAGGGTCTAGTTCTAAATTACCATAGCCTATTTTCATGTTTGCCTGACTAGTTTCCACCATAGTTTGAGCATAGTGATATGTTGGAATACTTTCTTCAATTACTCCAAACAAAGTAACTAATTGATTGGATTCATTAATGCGAAAAATACACGTCCAATCTTGATTATTTTTATCTGTAAATCCCAAAATCAAATGATGAGTACGACTGGCGTTTTCACTAGGTTGGCGATGGTCATAACGCCAACCTTGATCATCAAGCCACGTTTTAATTCGATTAGTGATTGGCAACTGGTGAGCCTCATCTGCAGATGGTTTATTTTGCGATGCATGTAAAGTATCTGGTAGAATATCCGTTTTATTAGGCTTAGGTAGGTAGCGATGTTCATTATTTTTTGGGCTTAACCAAAAAAATCGAGTAAAAAATTGTTTTAATTTTTCTAACATAAATCAAGTACTTCTATTCTTATCTTTTCGCCCAATAGCATAGCAAAAATTTAGGAGTATGGCTTAAATTTTGTTGATTCTTTACCAAATTTTATCTTTTTTAACAAAAATTTTGATATGATTAACATTTTGCAGTGGATTGTATAATTTATGATGGATACAGATGAGAAATCTTTGTTGGTTTTGGATGATTTAAGCGTACAACGAGGTGAATTTATTCTTTGCCAGGGACTTAATTTTAATTTGAAACCAGGTGATATTTGTCATTTAATTGGTGAAAATGGTTTGGGAAAAACCACCCTATTTAACCAAATTGCAGGACTTTTACCAACACAAACTGGTTTAATTAAAAAATCACCTTTAGTATATATTTCTCATCAGTTGGGTATTAGCGCCGATTTGACGGTTTATCAAAATTTAGCATTTTTATTGTCACTATATGATGTGGATTACCATCAAGATATTTTAGATAAAGCTTTGGACGATGTTGGTTTGTGGGGGCTTGGTGAAACGCCTAGCAGTCAGCTTTCAGCAGGTCAGACCAGACGCATTGGTTTGGCAAGGCTTTTTGTCATGACACCAGAGCATGCTCCACTTTGGCTGCTTGATGAACCTTTAACCGCTTTAGATAAAAACATGACTGCACAAATAGAAGACCGAATGCAAGCGTTTGCCAAACTTGGTGGCGCCATACTAACAACCAGTCATCAGACGATTCAAGGAACAACTATGACGATAAATTTAGCGGATTTTGCTCTATGAATCATGGAATTTATCAACAAATTTTATCCAGAGAGTGGCATATTAAACGACAAAAGGCTGTACAATGGCTTTATCCTTTGGTGCTGTTTTTACTGATTATTACCTTGTTTGTTTTGGCGGTAGGTGGCGAACCCAAACTACTGCTTCGTCTGGCAAGTTCGGCGGTTTGGGTAGCGGCGCTATTATCTTTGGTAATTGGTGTGGATGATTTGTTTCGTCCAGATTTTGACAATGGTACATTAAGTCAGCTTGTTGTATCATCGGCGCCTTTATCGTTTTGGGTATTAGTGCGTCTAGGCATGCACTGGCTGTTTAGCGCTGGATTTGTCAGCTTACTGTCTTTATTTGCTGTGCCTTTATTTGGACTGCCCATTGGTGAAGCCTTGATACTCATGCTGTCCATCGTGGTTGGTTCACCCCTGCTACTGATGTTATCTGCCATTGCCAGCAGTTTAACATTAACCTTAAAAAATGGAGCAATTTTAGTACCACTCATCGCCCTACCTATGCAGTTACCTGTGCTGATTTTTGCTACTGGCGCAGTGGATTTATTTGCCACAGGGCTGAATGCTTTACCAACTTTAGCGCTGCTTGGCGCGGGCAGTATTTTGGCGATAATGATTACACCATTTGCCGTAGCTAATATTTTAAAAATGGCATGGACTTAAAATTTAAGTGTCTGCATATCCCATCTAGGAACACACCCTACTGACAGACCATCAAACTGACCCGCTTTAAGCCGACAAAACCCTGCATAAGCAATCATCGCTCCATTGTCAGTACATAATGACTGAGGGGCATAATAGACACTTGCACCCATTTTTTTTGTGGCATTTTGCAGTTCGATTCTAAGCTGACTATTTGCTGAAACGCCCCCTGCAATGACCAATTTTTTTAATCCTGTTTGTGTTAGAGCTTTGACGCATTTTTTTGTTAATGTATCAATAACCGCAAATTGAAAACTAGCAGCAATATCAGCACGCACGACAGGATTGTCATCACTGCCTTGAGTGTCTTTGATTAAATTGTGTACTGCTGTTTTCATGCCACTAAATGAAAAATCAAGCCCCTTATCCAGCATGGGACGCGGTAAAGCATAAGCGTTTTTATTGCCATTTTTTGCCAATTTTTCGATATTTGGACCCCCTGGATAAGCTAATCCAAGCATTTTTGCAGTTTTATCAAAGCATTCCCCCACTGCATCATCAATTGATTCGCCCAAAATTTCATAATCACCCAATTTTTTAGCATGCAGTAGCATTGTATGACCGCCTGATACCAGGAGGCAAACAAATGGAAATTGCAATCTTTGACCGTTGGATTTATCATGGTCAAGCAGTGGCGCTAACAAATGTCCTTCCATATGATGCACGCCAATTGCTGGGATACCCAAACCGTAAGCCAATGCTCTTCCAAATAACGCTCCCGTCATCAAAGCCCCAATCAATCCTGGACCTTTTGTATAGGCAACCGCGTCAATTTGAGTTTTATCTATATTTGCTTTTTGCAAAAGCTCATCAAATAGTGGTACCAATTTACGAATGTGGTCGCGACTGGCAAGTTCTGGCACAACTCCACCATATAAAGCGTGCAGCTGTATCTGACTGTAAAGTACTTGTGCTAAAATACCACCTTTCCCATCGTTGATTTGACTGTCATAAATTGCCAGTCCTGTTTCATCGCAAGATGTTTCCAAGCCTAAAACTTTCATTTCATACCCTTTAATCTTATATCTTATTATGGTTAAATCACACGGGAAAAACGATTTTGATGTTTTTTAACCAGATATTCATCAAACATCATGGCAATACTACGCCCTAAAATACGTCCTTTGGGTAAAATTTGCACACCATTTTTATCAATTTTCAACAAACCATCATCTTGCATTGCTTGTAAACCTTGCAATTCTTCAGCAAAATACTGCTGGCAATCAATACCAAATCGCAAGTTTAAATCAGCAAAATCCATCACATCGTGACACAATAAATTCATAATCACATCACGACGTAACGCATCTTTTGGACTGGCTTGAACATGTTTGACTGCAGGTAAAATTTTCGCATGGATTTTCTCTTGATAATCGCCAAGGCTGGTTGGGTTTTGCAACATATGTTCGCCAATTTGACTGATGCTACTGACCCCAAAACCCAATAAATCACATTCACCAAGTATGGTATATCCTTGAAAATTGCGATGCAACCGCCCCTGTCTTTGAGCTTTTGCCATTTCATCAGATGGTTTCGCAAAATGGTCAATGCCAATATATTGATAATTGGCTTGGTTTAAAGCGGTAATGGCATTTTTAAACATGGTTAATTTACTTTCAGGACTGGGTAAATCAGCTTCATTGATGCGTTTTTGGGGGGTAAAACGCGACGGCAAATGCGCGTAATTAAATAGCGATAACCGATCAGGCGATAATGCGATAATCTTCTGAATCGTTGTTGCCATGCTAGCTACTGTTTGATGAGGCAATCCATAAATTAAATCAATATTGATGGATTTAAATCCAAGTTGCCTAGCACAAGTCATCACATTCTCAATCAAATGCTCAGGTTGAACACGATTGACGGCAATTTGTACTTTTTCTTCCAAATCTTGAACCCCAAAACTTAAGCGATTTACACCCAGATTTTTTAAAACAGTTAACGTATTTTCTCGAAGTTCTCTTGGGTCAATTTCCACTGAAAAATCACCATCATCAACAAAATCAAAGTGCTGTTTTAAAAATTGCCACAACAAAATCAGTTCATCATCACTTAAAAATGTTGGAGTGCCGCCACCTAAATGCACCTGTTTTACTTGTAATGGGGCAGTTAAAAACGATTTTTTATGCAAAATTTCAGCAAATAAATAATCTAGGTAATCGCCCGAGTCGCTGTTTTTTTTGGTAATGATTTTATTACAACCACAGTAATAACAAAGATGACGGCAAAATGGGATGTGAATATATAATGATAAAGGTCGTTTAGAATCGCGGTTTTTTAAAATATGCTGCTCAATGGAATCATCTGAGCTAATGGGAGAAAACTCTAAAGCGGTTGGGTAAGAAGTATAACGCGGTGCTTGCTGATTGTATTTTTTAATCAATTCTTCATGAAAAGTAACCGAAGCAAAATGATTTTGTTGATGAATGCTAAAATTTTTCATAGATGTTTTTGTAAATAACTAAAACGCCTATTATAACGGTTTTAGGTCAAAGTTTTTAGTTAATTAACCACCAAAAACAAAACCCGCATAGCGGGCTTGTTTAACTAAATTCAACTTAATGCATTAAGTTTTAAGCAAGTGCTGACTTTGCTTTTTCGCAGATTGCAGTAAAAGCTGCCGCATCGTGCATGGCAATATCTGCTAAGATACGACGGTCAATCTCTACACTGGCTTTTTTCAAGCCGTTGATAAGGCGGCTATAGCTTAAACCATTTAAGCGAGCACCTGCATTGATACGAGCAATCCACAAACGGCGGAAAGTACGTTTTTTGTTACGACGGTCACGATAAGCGTATTGACCAGCTTTCATGACAGCTTGTACAGCAACACGATACACGCGTGAACGAGCACCATAGTAACCTTTTGCACGAGCTAGAACTTTTTTATGACGGCGATTAGCCTGTACACCACGTTTTACACGAGCCATTTTTTTCTCCTAAATAAATTGTATGGGCATTAAATGTATGGGCACATACGACGAATGGAAGCCACGTCTGAAGCGTGAACCATCACGCAACCACGCAATTGGCGGATACGCTTAGGAGATTTTTTGGTCAAAATGTGGCGTTTGAATGCTTGTTTACGCTTAAAACCGTTCGCTGTTTTTTTAAAACGCTTGGCAGCACCACGTTTGGTTTTTAGTTTCATGATTTTTCCTCTTTTTAATAGTTGGCTAAGCCAACCTAAAAAACCCGTTTGCCTACAAAAGTAGTCTTAAGGTGGGGTGTGTATTATAATCTAACAATTCTTGGATTTCAAGCCAATCTAACTTTTTTATCCTTCAGATTTATGTTAGAATTTGGTTGTCTAAAAAAGGAAAATCAGTGTATGACTTGGCTTGATGAAATTCAGTTTAATCAAAATGGGCTTGTGCCTGCCATTGCTCAAGATAAAGACACAGGGCGGGTTTTAATGATGGCATGGCAAAACCGCCAAGCCTTAGAACTGACCTTAGCTACTGGTATGGGTGTGTATTTTAGCCGTAGCCGAAACAAACTTTGGTACAAAGGCGAAAGCAGTGGTCATCGGCAAGTTGTGCATGATATTTATACCGATTGTGATGGTGATGCGATTTTGCTTACCATTACTCAAGTCGGCGGTATTGCTTGCCATACAGGGCGACAAAGCTGTTTTTACCAAAAGCTAGATAGCAAAAATCACACTTGGCAAACTTGTGATAATGTCATTAAACCAGCTGATGAAATTTATGGTACAAACCATGCCAAAAATACACCTTTACCAAACATCTTACCTCAAGATGTTTTATCAAAACTAGATATGATTTTAAACCAGCGCAAAACTGCCAATAAGGACAGCTCTTATGTTGCCAGTTTATATCACAAAGGTTTGAATAAGATTTTAGAAAAAGTTGGTGAAGAAGCGGTAGAATCCATCATTGCCGCCAAAGAACTGCAAACAGCCATCAAACTGGGGCAAGATTTTCAAAAACAGCGCAGCGATTTTATTTATGAAGTCGCCGATGTTTGGTTTCATACCTTAGTAGCGCTGGCGGATTTAAACCTATCATCAAACGATATTTTGACTGAATTAGCAAGACGTTTTGGGCTTTCAGGTATTGATGAAAAAAATGCCAGAACTGCGATACATTAAATTTTAATTTAAAGTGTTTACATTAACAGCCATAAATTTGATAAACTTAATAAAACTGGTTTTACAAAACTTATTTTACAAATTAAAGGTAAAAATATGGGCGGATTTTCTTTAACTCACTGGCTGATTTTTTTAGTGGTGATTGTGGTAATTTTTGGTACCAGCAAATTAAAAAATGCTGGCAAAGATTTGGGGGAAGCTGTTAAAGGTTTTAAAGATGCAGTTAAAGACGAGGAAAAACCCAAGCTAACCCAAGACGACACCACCATCAATCAAGATGTGCCAATTCAAGCTGAAATCAAAGAAATCAAACCCAATGATAAGGCATAATCCTAATGTTTAATTTGGGATTTTTTGAACTGCTGCTTTTTGGCGTGATTGCACTGATTGTCTTAGGTCCTGATAAATTGATTTATGCTGCAAAAACATTGGGCAAATGGTACGGGCAATTTCGCAGAATCTCTGACAAGTTACAACAAGATTTTGCCAGTGAATTTGAATTAAATCAATTGCAAAAACAATTTGAAACCGAAATTGCTAAAATTCGAGCCTCTGAGCAAGATTTAAAAAATCGGCTTAACCAATTACAAAATGATTTGCAAGATGGTTCAAAACAAACATTACAAACCGTTGAATTAACCAATAATAAAAAGACTCCTTTGCCATTATCAGGTCAATTTTTTTTATTGGGTGATTATGATAAAAAACGTCGCCTACCCAATGCGCCTTTTTTGCCCAACTATAAAGCAGATAAACTGCTCTATCAATCCATCAATATACCATCATGAACACTATCAAACCACAAAAATCTGATGAAGGTGAAATGCCTATTTTGGCGCATTTTGCTGAGCTGCGCACTCGTCTGATTCGCATGGTTTTTGCGGTTTTGGTTGTGTTTTTGGTATTGGTAGGTTTTAGTCGCACATTATACGATTTTATTTCCAATCCTTTGGTTTCCCTATTGCCCGATAATGCCAGCATTATTGCCACAGAAGTTACTTCAGGGTTTGTTGCGCCCATTAAATTAACGTTCTTTATGGCAATTTTTATCAGCATTCCTTTTATTATTGGTCAGCTTTGGGGTTTTATTTCGCCTGCTTTATATAAACACGAAAAACGCATTGCCATCCCTTTATTATTATCAGCAATTATTTTATTTTATGTTGGTATGGCATTTGCCTATTTTTTAGTATTAACCCCTGCTTTAAAATTTTTGGTGCTGTTTTCTCCAGATAATGTTTTGCCAATGACAGATATTAATAGTTATTTGGATTTTGTATTAAAATTATTTTTATTATTTGGCATTGTTTTTGAAATACCAGTTGCCACTTTACTTTTGGTATTATTAAATATTGTCAGTACCGATAAACTTATTAAAAGTCGCCGATATGTCATTGTAGGGTGTTTTTTTATTGCAGCACTGGTAACACCACCTGATGGGTTATCTATGTTAATGTTAGCCATCCCAATGTGTTTGTTGTTTGAAGTGGGAATATTATTGGCAAAACTATTAAAACGTTCAACTAAAACAGCCTAAATAAATCTGAATGATTGTATTAATATCATATTGCTAAATTAATAACAACATAAATCTAAAAATAACCAAATTAATCTTTTAGCATCTTTGGATAAAAACTGCGGATTTTGTAAAAAATCATACGCCTGAAGATAAACATCACTGGCAAACGTGCTATTTGATGTATCAAAATCAGCATTTAAATTATCCTGTGATACATAAAAATAACGACCCAACGCCAAATTTAATAAACATTCAATAGCTTGAGGTTTGATTTCTACTTGCTCAAATAGCTTTTGGGTGGCTTCATCACGCCCATCAGCAACATACCAATAACCAAAATCATCTAATTGACGACGTTTTTTGCCCGCCACACACCAATGACTAATCTCATGTAAAGCACTGGCAAAAAAACCGTGAGCAAATTCTATGCGCGCAGGATTGCCATCGCGACTGGCAAAATATTCTGGTTCACCATCACCACGCACTAAGATGGTTGGCGCGCCATTCATATTGGTTTGTGCAAAAATACTGTTGAACAAATGAATTAGCCATTGAGTAAGCTCATCGTCATTTTGGTTTTGAGATAAATCATTTCGCCATTTTTTTTGGTAATCGTGATAATCATCTGTATAGGGGATTAAATTTTTTATTTCACAAACAACATCAGGGTTTTTATAAAAATCTTGCCAGAGCTTTAAAATAGGTTTGGGGTTAGAATGACAATTTTTGTGGGCGTAAGGTGATAGCTGGTTAAAATTAATCATAATTATAAAATAAAGAAAAAACTACATTATAGCATTGACCAACGATTTTTTTTTGCGTAAACTTAAATCAATTCAACAACTATTTAAAAACTCAATGACACATTTATCTTCTAATGATTCTTTAAATCAAAAATCACAGATGCCCGCCAATATTTTATTAGAAAAATGGGCAGATGTTGGTTTTGTTTGGTCTGGACAAGTGGCAATTTGTGAATTTTCTCGCCTTTATCAAGTATTGGATAAAACACACACTCAGCCAAATCTCACCATCCAACTTACTTTAACTAAAAAAGAGGGTATTTTGTGGCTCAGTTATGACATTCAAAATCATGTACAGCTTGCATGTCAGCGCTGTTTACTGCCAATCACTGTTGATTTATCAGGAAACTACACTTTGGCGATTTTATATAATGAAAGTCAGATTGCCAGTATCAATGATGCTGAATTTGTGTTTTTAGATGAAGTTTGTCCTGATAATCGCAAGACATTGCCTATCAAAGATTTATTAGAAGATGAACTATTGTTACGTTTGCCTTTGTCGCCTCGTCATGAAAATTGTCAATTACCCATAACGTTACAGAGTTTCGAGCCTAAAGAAAAGGCAGACAATCCATTTTTGGTACTATCACAATTAAAGGGGCAGCTACCCAAAAAATCATGACCGATTCACCATGACGCTCATCAAAAATCTGAAATATTGATTGAAATTTTATATTTTTTTAAGTATAATCGCAAATTTAGTGCGCAACTTCATCTAACTCGTCGTGAGTTTGGTTTGAAATAACAAACTATAGACACGCACCCAACCACTTTTTATGGGCAATGAGTTTGCCTTGATGATTAGATTTTAGGAGCTATCATGGCCGTTCAACAAAACCGCAAAAGCCGTTCACGCCGTGATATGCGTCGTTCTCACGACCGTATCAGCGTGGCTACTTTAAGCATTGATTCAACCACTGGTGAAAAACACATTCGCCATCACGCTACCAAAGATGGTTTTTATCGTGGTCGCCAGTTGTTTAAGGTCAGTCAAGAAGGCTAATCCATTATTGATTGATATAAAGTCAAGTTCTTATTTGATAAGGGCTTGGCTTTTTTTATTGCCTCATTGATGTTTATGTATTCAATCATTGGCAACGCCAAAAACCAGTTTACAACAAATTAGCCTACAAATAGATTAAATATCGGTCAATAGTTTTAATACGTGTAAACAGATGTTCGTTTTTGTGATACAATGAATTTTTTACACAATTTTAAAATTTATGAAGAATAGGTAACATATGGTAACAGAAACAAGACGAATTGCGGTAATTTTTCCAGGTCAAGGTTCGCAAACCATTGGTATGATGAATGAACTTGCTCAGTCGTTTGATGTTGTTCAACAAACTTTTGCTGAAGCTAGTGATGCCTTAGGTTTTGATTTGTGGCAGATTACAGTCGATGAAGAGCGCCTACATAAAACCGAATACACTCAACCAGCACTGCTTGCAAGCAGTGTCGCGATTTGGCGAATTTTACAAGATAAATTTAATCATCATGGGATCTCACCTTTATATCTAGCTGGACATTCTTTGGGCGAATATAGCGCACTGGTCGCCTCAGGTGTGATTAACCTAAAAGATGCGGTATGTTTGGTTCATGAACGTGGCAAACTAATGACCTCAGCGGTTTTAGGCATGGATACACAAATGGCGGCAGTATTAGGTTTAAGTGATGAACAAGTCATTAGTTTATGCGAATCTGCCAAAGAAACTGTTGGAATTGTTAACCCTGCCAATTTTAACAGTCCAGGTCAAGTTGTAATTGCTGGCACTGCCTTGGGTGTGTCTGAAGTATTAACAGCAGTGGAGGCTTTGGGCAAAAAGGCTGTTTTATTGAAAGTATCTGTACCATCACATTGTGAATTGATGAATCCTGCCAGTGAGGCATTGGCTGAAATTTTGGCAAAAACTACTTTTAATTCTGCAAAAATTGCAGTAATTCAAAACCGTCATGCCTGTGTTCATAAAGCAACCAGCGAAATCAAAACCGCCTTAACTGAACAACTTTCCATGCCTGTTCAATGGGCAAAAACCATGCAAGTTTTGGCAGAAAAACACATAGATTTATTGATTGAATGTGGTCCTGGTAACGTACTTTCAAATCTTGCCAAACGTCAAGCAACCCCTATTTTGGCGCTGCCAACTGACAAACTGGCGCGCCTTGAGAAGTTAGATGAACAATTAGGAGCAAAACATGAGTAGAAAAATAGTTTTAGTTACAGGTGCAAGTCGTGGCATTGGACGTGCAATTGCTGAACGCTTTGCCAAAGATGGTCATTTTGTCATTGGTACTGCAACCAGTGAAAAAGGGGCGGCGGCTATTAGTGAATATTTGAGCGAATCAGGTGGTATTGGACGCGTACTAAATGTTTGTAGTGATGAAGACATTGATGCCCTATTTGATGAAATTGATAGCGTCTATGGTTCAGTTAATGTATTGATTAATAATGCAGGAATTACCAAAGATGGGCTTTTGATGCGAATGAAACAGGATGATTGGGCAGATGTCATTGATACCAACCTAACCAGCATCTATCGCACCAGTCGTCGCGCCGTAAAAGGCATGATGAAAGCTCGTTTTGGACGTATTATCAACATCACTTCAGTTGTTGGTCAAATGGGCAATGCTGGGCAAACCAACTATGCTGCTTCAAAAGCTGGAGTAGAAGGTTTTACCAAATCATTGGCACGTGAAATTGGTTCTCGTGGTGTAACGGTCAACTGTGTTGCCCCGGGTTTTGTAGAGACAGACATGACCGAAGAATTGGATGAACGCATGGTTGCATCACTACTTGATGCTGTTCCTATTGGACGCATGGCACAGCCCCATGAAATTGCTGCTGCTGTCGCCTTTTTGGCAAGTGATGATGCCAGCTACATTACAGGGGCATCACTTGCAATCAATGGTGGCATGTATATGTAATTTTTATAAAAAATATAAATCGTGAACGTATGTTTTAAAAAACTTGCATATTTTAATTAAATGTTTTATGATAACAACTTTAATACATTTGCATAGTACAGTGTACTGATTAAAAATTTGGAGATTTTTATGAGCGATATTGAAGCTAAAGTAAAAGCTGCTGTTGCTGAACAACTTAGCCTAAATGCTGACGAAATCAATACTAGTGCCTCTTTTATGGGTGATTTAGGCGCTGACTCATTGGATTTGGTTGAGCTGGTAATGGCATTTGAAAATGAATTCAACATCACCATTCCTGATGAAGATTCAGCAGAGCTAACCACTGTGCAAAAAGCCATTGATTATGTGACTGCAAAATTAGCGTAATTGATTGTTTTTAAACATTCATTTGATAAAGACCACTATGTTAGTGGTTTTTATTTTTTGAGTGCTTGACAACAATCATAAAATGATGGTAGTAATAACAGCGTAATTTGACATAAAAAAATTTTACTGACTTTTAGACAAAAATGTAATAAGATAGAAAAAGTTTTAACCCCACTAACTGAGGAGTTTTTATGGGTATTTTTAGTTTTGCTAAAGACATTGGCGATAAAATTTTTCATCGCAACAAAACCGAGACTACTGAAACTGCTGCACCCCAAGCAGTAGAAACTCAAGCAGAGCCAACCGCTCAAGAAATTGCTAATTTGCTACTAGCTCGCATCCAAGCTCAAAATGTACAAATTGATGGATTGTCCGTACATTACAATGGCGATATGGATACAGTAACCCTAAAAGGCACTGCCAAAACTCAAGAAGACCGTGAAAGAGCGCGTCTAGCGGTAGGCAACGTGCAATATGTTGCGGTAGTTGAAGACAATATTGAAGTAGAAACGCCAGAACCTGAATCACGTTTTTACACTGTAAAAGCTGGTGATAATTTATCAAAAATCGCTAAAGAAATGTATGGCAATGCCGACTATATGAAAATCTTTAACGCTAATAGACCAATGTTGTCTGACCCTAACAAAATCTATGTTGGTCAAGTTTTGCGTATCCCTGAGTAATTTTAAAACTTAGTAGACCTTAAAACAAACACCTTAATTTTTTAAGGTGTTTTTTGTGCCAATTTTAGATATGTTTGATGCAAATTGATTAACTGATTTTGTAAATTAATCAGCGTACCTGAATTATCTACCACATCATCAGCCAGCATTAAACGCTTATCACGAGAAATTTGCTTATTGATGATTGCCAAAATATCTTTCTTGGTCTGATTATCTCTTTGGCTAGCTCGCTGAATCTGTACATCAACAGGTACATCCACCACCAAGATTCTATCACAAAATTTGCTTAACCCTTTGTCACCATCTTTGATATTTTCTAACAAAAGTGGTACACACAAAATACCATAATCACTGGAAATGCATTCTAAATTTTGTATAATTTTTATACGAATTTGTGGGTGCATAATGGCATTTAGTTGTTTTAACGCATCAGGATTTTGAAAAACAAATTGGCGCAAAGCTTGTCGATTCAATTCGTCATTTTGTAAAATCCAGTCGCCAAAAGTTTGTTTTAGTGTTTGTAAAATAGGCGAACCTTTTTTGGTTAAATCGTGGCTGATTTTATCAGCATCAATCACATCAATGCCTTGAGCAATAAACCAATCACAAACTGCTGTTTTGCCACTACCAATACCGCCAGTAACGCCAACGATGAATTTACCATTTACCATAATTTTGCCTTTACTTATGAAAAATCATAAGTTGTAAAAGTTTTTTTGATAAATTTATTAGATAATTTACCCAAAATCAACTAAAAATATTGCTAAAACCTTGATAATTCTTTAAAATATCGTAAACTTTTGTAAACTATCCAAAGAAGCGAACCAACCATTATGAGTGATTTTTTACCCAATTTAGATGAAAATCTGATAAATCTTAGTCATGACGATTTTAAAGATTTTGCTCAAAAAACATCTATTTTAATTGCTAAAGCCGATAATGAAAAAACCCTGCAAGAACTCAAAGTTAATTTAATGGGCAAAAAAGCGATTTTAACCACTTTATCCAAACAGCTTGGTAAATTAGACACCGAGCAAAAAAAACAATATGGTGGCTATTTACACGAGCTACGTACTCAGCTTACCACCAATTTTGATGAAAAAAATCAAAAACTTATCCAAGATGCTTTAGAAGCCAAACTTGCCAGTGAACAAATTGACATTACTTTGCCAGCTCGCACTGTAAAAAAAGGCACGCTACATCCTGTAACCATGGCTGCCAAAAGAATGCAGACATTTTTTGTGCAAGCGGGCTTTAATGTAGCAACTGGTCCTGAAGTAGAGAGCGATTATTATAATTTTGAAGCTTTAAATATCCCTGAAACCCATCCAGCACGCGCAATGCACGATACTTTTTATTTTGATGCTCATTATCTTTTGCGCACGCACACCAGCCCCGTACAGATTCGCACCATGCAGAACAATGAGCCGCCCATTCGGGTGATTTGCCCAGGTCGGGTATATCGCTGTGATAGCGACCAAACACATTCGCCCATGTTTCACCAAATGGAAGGGCTTCTTATCTCAAAAACTGCTACTTTTGCTGAATTAAAGGGGCTGATTCAAGCATTTTTGGAAGCTTTTTTTGAAAAAAAATTAACCGTGCGTTTTCGCCCTTCATTTTTTCCTTTTACCGAACCTTCTGCCGAAGTTGACATTCTAGCCGATAATGGCAAATGGCTTGAAGTGATGGGCTGTGGCATGGTTCACCCTCAAGTATTAAAAAACTGCAACATTAATCCAGATGAATACACAGGCTTTGCTTTTGGTATGGGGATTGAACGTTTTGCAATGTTGTACTATGGCGTAAACGATTTACGACTATTTTTTCAAAATGATGTACGTTTTTTAAAACAATTTAGCTAAATGTTACAATTACCCAACTGATTGCTTTTTATCAATCATGCTATTTTATATTCCATCTTATCAAGTGTATAAATCCAAAAAATAGCTAGTTGATTAAACAAGATTAACCTTTTATAGAGTGATTTTGCCTACTTTAAAGCAGGCGTAAGTTACTTTTTAAATTTTAAAACAGATATTTGAGATAAACAATGAAAATCAGCGAAACTTGGTTAAAACAATATTTTCCCAATCTAAATTTAAGTGCTGAAGAAATTGGTCATCAGCTAACCATGGCAGGGTTGGAACTGGATGATTTGTATAAAGTTGCTCCAGATTTTAGCGGTGTTGTGATTGGTGAAGTATTAAGCTGCAACCAACACCCCGATGCTGACAAACTTAAAGTTACCACTGTAAATATTGGCACAGAAACTTTGCAAATTGTTTGTGGCGCACCCAATGTTCGAGTTGGGCTAAAAGTTGCTGTGGCAACGGTTGGGGCGATATTACCCCCTATGGATGGCAAACCATTTATCATTAAAAAAGGGAAATTGCGTGGTATTGAATCCTTTGGTATGTTATGCGGCGCATCTGAACTTGGCCTGCCTGACGAAATCGATGGTCTGTTAGAATTGGATGACGACGCACCCATTGGAACAAATTTACGTGAATACTTGGCATTAGATGGTCATATTTTAGATATTTCCATCACGCCAAACCGTGGTGATTGCTTTAGTGTGTTAGGAATTGCTCGTGAAATCGCAGTCATTCACCGACTAAAAAAAGAAAATAATACAGGCATAGATGCTCATCAACAGGAAAATAAAAAAGTATACTCTGCCCTACTTCACCAAAATGTTATGGTTCAGGCTGATGACGCTTGCCCACGTTATTTGTTGCAGCCCATTTTTAATATTGACCGAAGTAAAGCCACCCCAAAATGGCTCAAGGACCGCTTGATCGCATCAGGACTACGAACGCATAATTTTTTAGTTGATGTAACCAACTATGTGTTATTGGAATTAGGTCAGCCACTACATGCATTTGATGCCAATAAAGTTGTTGGCGATGTTTGTGTGCGTCTTGCCCATGCTGGTGAAACTTTTACATTGCTCAATGAGCAAACTGTTACACTAACAGGTGACGAACTTGTGATTGCAGACAGTGAAGGTGTTTTAGCGTTGGCGGGTATCATGGGCGGATTACGTTCAGCAGTTACAGATAACACCACCAATATCATCTTAGAAAGTGCCTTTTTTGCACCCAATGCCATTGCTGGACGTGCCAGACGTTTTGGACTGCATACCGATGCCAGCCAACGATTCGAACGTGGTGTGGACTTTAATTTACCAAAACGCGCATTAAAACGAGCCGTTGATTTGATTACCAGTGTAGCAGGTGGCGAAGTTGGCAGATGGTTTACTGTTGAAAATTTAGACAATTTACCCAAACGTTTACCCATACAAGTAGCACTTACTCAAGTAAAAAGCTTGTTAGGCGTAGATATTGCTAAAGATGAAATTATTCAAATTCTAACCCATTTAGAAATTATTGTAGAAGACAAAGGCGCTTTTTTAGTTTGCACGCCACCAAGCCACCGTTTTGATTTAACCATCAGTGAAGATATTGTTGAAGAAATTGCTCGTATTTACGGTTATGACAACATCGCTCCAGTATTGCCAAGTCTGTTAGTGGACATGGATTATGATGATAGTCAAGATTTGCTATTAAATCTAAAAAACACCCTAGTTTCTGAAGGCTATCAAGAAGCAATCAGTTTTAGTTTTAGTGATGAAAAACTAGAAAACTTGCTTCATGATGAAAAATTGGGAGCCATATTACCCCTTGCTAACCCAATTTCTTCAGACCTTGCCGTCATGCGTCGCACATTACTGTCTAGCCTTTTACCAATTGTACAGTACAATCTAAACCGCAAACAAAATCGCCTACGTTTTTTTGAAACGGGACTTAGTTTTGTGGGTAAAAATGTTTCAGAACTGGTACAAATGCCAAGCCTTGCGATGATATCGGTTGGCGATGTTATGGATAAAAGTATCTACACTAATCGCCCTTTTGATTTTTTTGACTTTAAAGGCGATATTGAAAATTTACTGCCTGCTAATTTAGACAATCGTCGTGTTGGTTATCAGCGTGCTGATTTAGCATTTTTACACAAAGGTCAAAGTGCGTATTTATTGATTGATGATAAAAAAGTTGGTTGGTTTGGTCAGCTACACCCAAGTATCGCTCAAGCACTGGATTTACCAACTACGTGGGTGGCTGAGTTTGCCTACGAAACAATTCTCAATTTATACCATCATTCACCTAAAATCACCCCGCCAAGCAAATTCCCTCAAGTGCGTCGTGATTTAGCATTTTTGATAGATACATCAGTAGACTGGCAAACTTTGGCTGGTGATATCAGAATAGCTGCTGGTGAATTTTTAATAGATTTGGCTTTATTTGATGTTTATGAAGGCGAACATTTGCCGACTGGCAAAAAATCGGTTGCCTTTACAATGACGTTTGAAAATACCAATAATACACTGGATGATGAAACCATCAAGACCCTAATGGATAAGGTGATTGATATTCTAACCCAAAACCACAACGCCAAACTGCGTGGTAGCTAATGGCAAATTTAACCAATAAAAGTTAATCAAAGGAAATAATCATGAGTACACTAACTAAGGCTGATATGGTTGATCATTTAACTGTTCGTCTGCGTATGAGCCGCCAAGATGCCCGATTTTTGGTAGATATGTTTTTTGCCCAAATCAGCCAAAGTCTAGCCGACGGCAAAGAAGTCAAATTATCAGGATTCGGTAATTTTGAGCTGCGTGACAAAAAAACTCGCCCAGGGCGCAACCCAAAAACTGGAGAGGAAGTTCCAGTTAAAGCGCGTCGTGTGGTAACTTTTAAAGCAGGTCAAAAATTGCGTGGTGAGATTCAAGCCTAACTAACAAAATATGCCCACTTATTAAGTGGGCATATTTTTATTGATGTTAACAAATTTGATAATCACGACTTATAAATGACCAAATTTACGTTTCTTAGGTGCAGTTTGGTTGAAAAGCACTTCTTCTACGCGTTTTTGCGGCTTATCTTTTTTAAATGTTGAAGGGCGGCGTGTATTTTTTGTTGGCGCCGACTCTTTGGTTGTTGATTTAGCAAATTTACTGCGTTTTTTGGAGGTAAAACCATTATCATCCACCTCTACCGCACCAAAAAAACGATTGGATTTTTTGTCAGAAAATGCAGATTTCGCTGCTTTTTTTGCTTCAAAATTTTGTAATTCAAAACGACTGCCCATTCTATCACGCTTTTTATGCGGTTTGGCAAAATAACCTTGTTCAAAATCACCATCTTGATTTTTGACAAAATTTGATTGTTTTTTGTCCATTCTATTAAATTTATCACTGACAGCTTTTGACCGAACGCGTTTTTTATCACGTTCAGACTTGTGATGAGTTTTTTGAATGTTGCGTTTTGGTTCAAGTCCTTCCAATACTTCTTCTTTAATTTCACGTTTTAGATAACGACCAATTGAAGTTAGCTGTCTTCTATCATCAATGCTGCATAAATTCATCGCAACACCCGTACGACCGGCTCGACCACAGCGACCAATACGATGCACATAATCTTCCACCTGACGTGGCAAATCATAATTCACCACATGGCTAATTGCAGAAATATCAATACCGCGAGCTGCCACATCAGTTGCTACTAAAATTTGATACTTGTTGGCTTTGATATCGCTGATAATGCGATTGCGTTTTCCTTGAGGTAAATCGCCATGCAAATATTTTGCTGACAGTCCTGCTTCGGTCAATGTTTGGGTTAAATCTTCAGTGCTTTTTTTGGTAGCTGTAAAAACAACCGCTTGCTTAATTTCTGGATTGCCCAGCAGCTGTAATAAGATTTTATTTTTATGATGAAAATCATCACAAAAATAAACCGATTCATCAATATGAGCGGTTTCTACTTTGATGGCGATTTTCTTAGGATTATTGGTGAAATTTTCAGCAATTTTACCGACTTCGCCATCCCAAGTTGCTGATGACATGATGGTTTGACGATTGTTTGGTACTGCTTGCATGATTTTTTCAATGTCTTCAGCAAAACCCATATCCAGCATTCTATCTGCTTCGTCTAATACCAAAACTGACAGTGCTGATAAATCCACACGTCCTGCGGTCATATGGTCTAGCAACCGACCAGGCGTTGCAATGACTATTTGCACACCTTTACGCAAATTACGGATTTGTCCGCCATAATTAGAGCCGCCAACCAATGTTGTGCTGTACAAACCTTTGATATTTGCCCCATAACGACGCACGCTATCATAGACTTGCTGAGCAAGTTCACGAGTTGGTGTTAAAATCAGGGCATGAATGTGTTTTTTTTGTTTATCAAGCTGACATAATTGATTCAAGATTGGCAGTACAAATGCTGCTGTTTTACCTGAACCTGTCTGAGCAGATAGCAATAAATCTTCTTGGTTTAAAGCACAAGGGATTGCTCCAGCTTGAATGGGGGTGGGTGTGGTGTAACCACTTTTAGCCAAAGCCTTTAAAATCGGTTTTTGCAGTTTTAAATCGTCAAAACAAAGCGGCTTAGCATCTGCCGGTACGGTGATGTTGGTTGTCATAATTAAATTTTTCCATTAAAAAGCCAGCCGATGAACGATTGTCCACAAAAAAGCAATCTCAAATCGTGGTAAAGTATTTTGAGCGCTGGCGTGTTGTCGCTGATGTTGATTGTTAAATGATGAAATCAAGTTAGGCAATCAACCAAAATCATCGCAACAAAACAAGAAAAACATTAATCAAAACATATTCATTGAGAAATTTTTTTATTTAGATTAAATTTAGACAAATTGACAGAAGCAATTATTAGTGGCGATGTCATCAAAAGCGAAGGTTAATTTTTAATTATAGCATATTTTTATTTAAAAATAAAGTTTTTAATTTAACATAAAGAATAAAGAAGCTTTAACTTAAAATTAAATAAATCAAATTAGTTGTTAAAGGTGAGTGTTACCACAACAAAATAATCAGCGACCAATACACAATCAGGATATTGATTTTTTAATTCATTAGCGGAAACTTGCATAAATTCAACTGATGCTTGGTGTAATTGAGCAACTTGTTTTACTAAAGTCAGTCCCAACCCCGTTCCTTTTTTTTGATGAATGTTTGGCAAGCTAAAATAACGTTCAAATGCTCGCTCACCAACATACTCTGGCAATTTTTGACTGTCATTGATAACAATAATTTTGGTTTGTTTCCTAGACTGTATCACCTGAACAAATACCAATGAAAGCCCATAATAAATGGCGTTATCCAGTATATTTTGAAAGGCTTGCGCCAGCCAAAATTCATCTGCCATGATATAAACATCTTGGGGTGTATAATCAATGTTTTTGTGAAGCTTGGTACAAAGTGCTGATAATTGGGCGATTTGGCTGCTGATAATTTGACCAATATTACAGGAAGTTTGGTTTAATTTAAAACTGGGCTGTTCTATTTTTGCCAGTGTTAATAGCTGATTTACCAAAACAGTGAGTTTATCTGCTTGCTCAGTAATGATGGCACTAAACTGCTGCCGCTCCTCATCAGTCAAATCCCAAGCTAAAAGTTCACCACTGGCACGAATGGCAGTTAAAGGTGATTTTAACTCGTGGGTTAGTGTATGAACATACTCGGTAACGTAGGCTTTATTTTCAATGATATTTTTCATATCATGGATATTATGAGTCAGTTCATTTAATTCTTTGCCTAGATAAAAATGAGGTGGCATTTGCTGAGCTAGATTTTTTGTATAAAGATTAACCATAGCAATGCTATGCCGAAGCCACCATGCCATCAATATGGATAATGCCAATGCTGAAATCATAATCGTTAAGATGATTTTAATAACTTCTTCTTGGCTTTTTTTGATGTATGGTAAAAGTGTTGGGGTGGGCTTGCCAACAGATACAACACCCAAGATTTTACCATCTTTGACGATAGCGCTAGCCACATACATTACGCCATAATAGGCATCTTTGCCACTTTTGTCTCTAGGCTGATAATCCTTACAATGTCCCAATCTATTACTACTTCTTGCCCCATATTTTCCCTGCAAAGTCAAACGTACATCATTCCAGCGACTAAAGTCAGCGCCTACATCCTTATGACAACTATCATAAATCACTTTACCAACGTGATTGGTGATATAAATATGGAATTGGCTTTTGTTTTTTTGGTCGTACCAAAAAAGTACTTGGCTGCCATCATCAAAAGCTTGCGATAATCTATTGCTCATTTTATGACCAAAATCATCGCCCATTTGAGCCATATCATCAGCAACCAATGCTGACAAAAGCCGTGCTGTATCTGCCAAATCATCTTCAACTACCCGTTTAGCAGAAGGGCGTAATGTTTTTTGAGTGTAATACAAAGCAAAACTACACGCCACAATAATGAGTACGGCAAAGGTTAGCCAAATACGAAAAAATATGCTAAAACTAATTTGTTTTTTAAAAATTTTATCTAAAAACTGATGAAATGTCAGCATAGACTATAGCCCAAACCACGATGTGTTAAAATAATTTCATCGGCTGAAATGCACGCAAGTTTTTGTCTTAATGTTTTAATATGGCTATCAATAGTACGCGCTAAACGGTGTTCAGGATGCTGACTGATATGGTTTAAGATTTGTTCGCGGGTTAAAATACGTTCAGGGTTTTGTAAAAGTGTCAGCATAATTGCTAATTCGGTTTTGCTAAGCGCAATTGCTGTATTATTTAGTATTAAAGAATAATCACTTTGCTGATATGTCCAAATGCCTACTTGGGTATGACGCACAAAATCGCCAACCGATGACAATAAATTGGGCAAATCCGCAGGCTGAAAATTTGTTTTTGCAGAGACAGACTGTATTTTTTGACTGCCAGGAATGTAGTTTTGTCGCCGCCAAATGGCTTTAATTCTGGCAATTAATTCTCGAGAACTAAATGGTTTAGCAATATAATCATCTGCCCCCATCTCAAGCCCGATAATAGTATCCACCTCATCATCTCTAGCAGTCAAAAATAAAATGGGTACAAAGGGGCATAAATCCCCCTGCCGAATCATTTTGCACACGTCAAAACCACTACCATCAGGCAAGCCAATATCTAAAATCACTGCATCAATATTTTGATGATGTGTTAATAAAGGAAGAACTTTGGCAACCATATCTGCCCAAAGAACTTGCCAGCCCTCTCGTTGCAAGGAAAATTGCAGTGTTGCAGCAATGGCTGGGTCATCTTCTAATAACAAAATTGTAGTCATATCAACTGCCATATTTGCCATAACGCTGATAATCAGAAAAATATAAAACCGCAATCACTTTGCCATCAATCTGATACGGGTAAAGCATTTCATAACGCCCATCAGATGCGCTAAAATAAGGTTCAGTGAAATTTTTACTAAACACTTTATCCAAATATTCTTTTTGCGCTGCATCTGCTTTATAGATAAAATCTATTTTTTGTAAATAGATGGTGGTCTGCTGTTGATTTTCAGTGGTTGTAAAGCCTACCATGTCACCTGTTGTTAAAGATTTTATATCTTGAGCAGCCTGTTTATTCAAATAATTGTCAGAAAAACCCAAATAAGCATCTTTACCATCAATGGTGTCAGGCACAATCACCATAGCATAATTAATCCCATTACTGGTATTTTGCAAATATCGAATGGTTTTGGCAATTTGCCCAATAAATTCTGAATCAAACTTATATTTAGTCAATTCATCCAAAGGTTCTTTGTAAGTTTGTGTGATGGTTTGGACTGAGTCGAGCAAATACTGCTTTTTTCGCTGGCTACTTAGATAATCGCCATAAAATAATAAACCCGTTAATACTGGAAAAATCATCAAAAGAATAACTGATATCAATTTTCCATGTTTAAAAATTATTTTATCATCTTCGTTTCTTTGGGCAATGCGTGTTAGGTTTAGCATAATATTAACAATCAGTGAACTTGCCAATATTGCCAAAATGCCCAAAATACTAAAACCAAAAATTTCTGTAATATTCTCACGGAAAATTTTGATACCAAAAACGACTGCAATAATAAAAATAAACACCCAATACACAAGCAAAATAATACTGATGAGTGCAATGATATTACTTATCTTAACCAGTTGCTTGATATTCATATTGTAAAACTCTTTTTATTTACTGTATTTGCTCATCATTTAACACAAAAAACTATTTTTTATCAAACAGTAACCCATTTGTATTTATCTGGGTTAAGTCCACAGCCGCCCCCGTCCAAAGCTCAAAAGCAAGTTTAGCTTGCTGAATCAACATGCCAAAACCATCAAAGGTTTGGCTATTTTGCTGGCAAAAATATTTTAAAAACTCTGTTTTTTGACCATACATCATATCATAGGCAGTATTAGCAATTATATCTGACTGCGCCAGTGGCAACGTTTGACCTGTGGTGCTCACTGATGTTGCGTTAATCACAATATCAAAATAGCCTGTTAAATTATCTGCACTCAATTCATAAGCAGATAAACTTTGATTGTTTTTTAGATGATTTTGAAATTCTTGCACCAACATTTGAGCTTTTGATAATGTGCGATTAAAAATCGCTATATTTGCCCCTTGATTTAATAAAGGTAAAATCGCCCCACGGGCTGCACCGCCCGCCCCTAAAATGGCAATGTTTTTACCCACCAAACAAACATCCTTATCTAAAAAATCAGCAACCAATCCGCGACCATCGGTGTTGTCGCCATATAATTTGTCATTTTTTAAAAAAAGCGTATTAACTGCTTTTGCTGCAAAAGCAGCATCGCTTAACTCATCGCACAGTTCAAACGCCCACTCCTTAAAAGGTAAAGTAACATTCATACCACGTCCGCCACCTGCAAAAAACGCTTCAATCACCGCGGTCAAGCTTTTTTTATCATTTGGACAAAATTGTCTTTGATAACAAATATCTAGACCAGTTTGAGCAGCAAAAGCCTGATGGATTTGGGGGCTTTTTGAATGAGCGATTGGGTTGCCGATGACGATAAAATGATACATAATATGCCTTTTGTAATTTGTTGTGATGATGATGACCCCAAAAAAGCCATTAGATAAAAAAAATCTTATCAAGCCATTGATTTGGGCTGTTTTTTTGCTATTTTTGGTGGTAATTGGAATAAATTTAAGTTCTTTTGTTAGTTATTTTTTTAACAAAAAAGTCACAGCTGAAAAAATATCCACGCCAAAAATCTATGAACCGGTCGTTTATCCCATCCAAGACTGGCAAAGCAGTAAAAAAGCTAACCGACTGTACACTGATGAACTCATCCATTTAATCGGACAAAATCCCACTATGGATAAGACTTTGGATTTTTATGGAAATGAAGCCGTATTGCACCGATTTTCAACATTATCTGAACCTGAACTGTCTTTAGCCAATAGCGACGATATATTGGAATTAAGCTGGTATTTTGCCCACCCAAAAGACAATGAAACTGATAAAAATTTAAGTGTTCGTTACGCTCAAAAAGCCTACTTATTAGCCAGCCATATCTATGGCAAAGATGGTAAAACGCTAATCAATGCAATGCTGAACAAAAAATCCAACCCCAAACTAACGGGTTTGTTATTAGCGCAGTGCCAAGGGTACATCTGCAAACTTATTTTAGATAAAAAAGCTTTACACATTCGTGATAAATCTACCACCAAATCCACCAAGGATTAAAATACCCATAACGATAATAATCCAAACGCTGACCCATTTCATACTGCTCAAGACCAAGCATATTAGCATGGTGCAGTTCTTCAAAATTATCATCACACACAGGATTTAATGCGTAACCCATACGACCTAAATGGTAAGCGTTTGATTTGGTGCAATAGTGTTTTAAACCAATTTGCCCGACCAGTTTCCCATAATGCCTTATCAGGAACGCTTTTACCTTGACAGGTTTTGATGTGTTTTAGAATTTTTTGGCTATTTGACCCTTGTTTTCCATCCAAAATACCCACTTCTTGCCAATTAGCGTTTTGGCAATCACCCTTTTTTAGTGTTGATACAGACACGCAGCTACACAACGTCAAAATCAATAATGATAATGACAACAATCGTATACCACCATTCATTATGCTTCCTATTTATGTTCTAGCTGATGATTTTATTGTATCATTTTTGAATGGACTATGGTTTATCTTAGTGCTATATGCGCAAAATTATGATAAATCCGTTTGTATCACATATTCATCCAAATTTACATCACAAAGTTCTTGTAAGGTAACAATAAAACGATGATAGCTCGTCTGTAAATCCGCCACGCTCTTTTGACTATCAAGACAGTCTTTTTCTAACATCTCAGCAGCAAAACGCAATTTGGGTGTACCTGCATATCTTGCCCCACCAATCAATTTATGAGTAATATCGCTCAATGTTTTTTTATCTTGCTGTTGCCATGCTTTTTGTAGTGCTGCTCGTTCTTTTTTGGCATCGCAAATCATCATTTTTAATAATTTTATTGCCAAATCCGCCTTATAAGATGACAGTTGCAGGGCTTCTTGCCAATCAATTACAGGCAATTGAGCAAAATCTGCTGGGGCGCAATTTTTAGATAAATCATCTACTATGGGTGCAGATAATTGATTGTGATTTAGCCATTTTTGAAGTATCTGAATGAGCTGATTGTAGGCAATGGGTTTGCTAATATAACCATTTAATCCAGACGACATCAGTAAATCTTTTTCATCCGCCAAACCATGAGCTGTCAATGCAATAATTGGAATGGGTGTGCTATTATGGGTTTCTTCAATTTTACGAATCTGTGTGGCAGCTTCAAATCCTGACATTTTTGGCATTTGAATGTCCATAAAGATCAGATTAATTGGCTCATCCTGCCCTGTAATGGCGAGCGTGGTGCGATGAATGGCATCAAAGCCATTTTTGGCGGTAACTGCGTCTACATTCAGCTCTGCTAAAAATGCTTGCATTACCAAAATATTAGGCAAATGGTCATCCACCACAAGCACTCTAAAACCTGAAAAGCTAACTTTATCGTCTTTTTTGGGAGCAGTTTGATTGGCAAGCATTGCCAAAAGTTGCCGACTATCCATTGGTTCATACAATGCATAAGTCTGATAAGTGGTTAGCAAGCTATTATCCATGCTCACCTGATAACCGTAAGTGGCTAAATTTCCCTGATAACGCTGACGAATTTGCCGTAAAATTGCAGGGATATCATCTTGAGCAGCATCCTGTCCAAAATAGTCCACCATTACCCAATTAAAACCGTGATTGGGTTTATCCAATTGTTCTAATAAATCAGCAAGTCCGATGGTGATGTAAATTTTAGCTTGTATGTGGTTTAAACTTGCTTTTAATGCTTGAATAGCAGGCGGGTGATTAATCCATACCAAAATATTGATTGGCTGAGCTGGTATTTGTCTGGGCAAATCATCCAACATTGCGCCTTTTGTTGGCAGTTCAAACCAAAATGTTGCTCCTTGTTTAGCAATATTTTGACGACTGTTATCAAAAAAACCAATTTTACCGCCCAGTAGCGTTATCAATTTTTTTGAAATCACCAAACCCAAGCCTGTTCCGCCGTAACGACGCGTTACCGATAAATCGCCTTGGCTAAAACTTTGAAATAATTGAGCCTCATCGGCTTGACTAATACCCTTGCCAGTATCTTCTACCAAAATACGAATTGCATCGTCTTCATCGCTCAGTCGCACCTGAACAACAACCGAGCCTGAATCGGTAAACTTGATGGCATTGCCTACCAAATTGGTTAAAATTTGTTTTATTCGCAAACCATCACTTTGAATGTGCATTGGCACATCATGATAAAACAGCACCGATAGACGCAAATGTTTTTCTGATGCCACAGGCGACAACATATCCACAACATCATAGATGGCGGCATACAAATCAAATTTGTGATTATCCAGTACCAGTTTTCCAGCTTCTATCTTGGAAAAATCCAGCACATCATTAATCAATGCCAAAAGATGGGCAGATGATTTTTTGATGGTTTGAACGTATAAGTTTTGCTTGTCAGATAAGTCTTCATCTCGTGATAACAAATTAATAAAACCATCAATGCTATTTAAAGGGGTTCTTAATTCATGACTGATATTCGCCAAAAACGCTGATTTTGCTGTGCTGTTACTCACCACAATATCATAATTGCTACGAATCTCAATATTTCGCATTTCCATCTCGTCCATGGACTGTCTTAAATCCGCCTCAGTTTCTGCAGCGTGGTTTTTTAAATCATCCATGCTATTTTTTAAACGACCAATGGCTTTTGATAAATCGTTTTGCAATAATAAAAATTCGCCCTCTGTTAAATGGTGCATGCTTTTATCTAAATTATCAACAGTCAATCCTTGTAGATAAAGACGCATTTCGTAAATGGGGGCAACCCAACGTTTAGCGTAGATATTTAGCACCAAAAGCAGCAACAAAAGTGTAATCAACCCTGTGACAGCCAGTGCCAATGCCACTCGGTAGTAGGTAATAATTAAAGGCTTATTATCCATCTGCACCACCAGCCAAAACTCCCCAAGTTCGGTGGCAATCGGCATACCATACAGAGTGTGTTCATAAGTATAGAGCTGCCAAAATTTTTTATTAGAAATTTCCCATTGAGGTAGTTTTTGTGATTTGCTCATGGTGCTATCTAATAGCACATTACCTACTTTATCCACCACCATAACTTTTTGTAGCCATTCTTCACGTGATAAAGTATGGGCGTGCAAAAACCCCCAAAACCCTTTTCCAATATCAGTTGGTTGGTTGGTAGAATCAATAATGTTTTTATCATTATTCAGATAAGTTTGATAATCTTTTGGTTTGCCAGCCATGTTGTCTAAAAGCATTGGACGCATGACAGGCTCATAACGAATCAGCAAAGCCTGAGCAAAGGCTTCTTGTTCAAAACGTGTTGATTTTCTAACTTCTGAAAAAACCAAATAACCACCAACTGCCGCCAACAAAACAATTGGCAAAAATACCAACAAAATCAATTGTCCATAAACGCTTTTTCGGCTAAAAATTGATTGTTTCATAGTTTATATTATGTTAGAAGAAACAGCAGTGTAGCATGATTGCCCAAAAAAACAAGCCGTCTTGGGCGGTTTTAGGCAAGTATGCTATAATTTAGACATTATTAATTATTTTATCAGTTGTTTTATGAATAAAATCAAAAAATTAGCTGATTATGTTGGCAATACGCCTTTGGTGTGTTTAAACCATTTGCCAAATAATCGCAATAAAATTTTTGCTAAATTAGAAGGAAATAATCCAGCAGGTTCAGTTAAAGATAGACCCGCTTTAAATATGATACGTCAAGCCCAGATGCGAGGCGATATTAAAAAAGGTGACAAACTCATAGAAGCCACCAGTGGCAATACGGGAATTGCATTGGCAATGGCTGCTGCGATTGAAGGCTATCACATGACACTTATCATGCCCAAAAACTCCACTCAGGAACGAAAAGATGCCATGCGAGCGTATGGGGCAACCTTGATAGAAGCTGAAAATATGGAAGTGGCACGCGATTTAGCTCTAAAAATGCAGCAAAATGGCGAAGGTTTGGTATTAGACCAATTTAATAATCCTGATAATAAAAACGCTCATTATCACAGTACCGCCCCTGAAATTTGGCAACAAACTCAAGGTAAAATCACGCATTTTGTCAGCAGTATGGGAACCACAGGCACCATTACAGGAGTTGCTAAATTTTTAAAAGAAAAAAATCCTGATATTCAAATCATTGGACTTCAGCCTAGCGATGGTTCTAACATCGCAGGCATTCGTCGCTGGTCAAAAGCTTACCTTCCAAAAATTTTTGAGCCTGAGCTGGTGGACACCATTATGGATGTTCACCAAGCAGATGCTGAGAACTATACTCGCAAACTCGCCAAAGAAGAGGGAATTTTTTGTGGGGTGTCATCAGGTGGCGCAGCATGGGCGGCTTACCAAATCGCTCAAACCACTTCTGATGCCAATATCGTATTTATTGTTTGTGATAGAGGCGATAGGTATTTATCAACGGGACTGTTTGGTTTATAATCATCATGATTAATAATTAATCAGATAAAACTTCAATTTTGTTGATACATTGGAAAATTTATGAAATTATTCGCTCCACTCATAGCTTTGAGTATAACCTTAGTTATGTGCACAACTGCTTTTGCGGGTGCTTCGTATTATGAAAATGCCCAAATGCACTGTATAATTCTTAAAGATGGCGCAATCAAAAAACAAACCGATTGTCAAGCTGATGGTACAGAATATGGCGGGGCAGGTTATGGCGGAGGCATTGATTGGACTTTTGATGAAATCAAAGGGTTTGGAGTGTTTGTAGTCAGTCGAGGCTTGATGTTTGCTCAAGACCAAGGTGGTGATATACTGATGGATGAAAATGGTTACGCCAAACTTAGCCGTGAATGGCTCACCCTAAATGATAAGCCTGCATTGATGTTTCATAGATTCCCCAATAATCATCAGCGATTTACTGACAGCCAAGAACAGCTTTATCATGCCAACAAATTACTTGACGTCAAAGGCAATGCTATTGCACCCTATCACTGTTTGGCATATACTCAAAACCCAGACATTGAATTTTGCTTTAATGGTAAGTTTTAAGAATAAAATTCGTCAATTCATCAAAATCATCAAACACCCCATCAGGATTACTATGACTGATGGGAATGTCATAATTATAGCCATAAGTCAAAGCCAAAGTGGTAATATGAGCGCTTTTCCCCGCTTCAACATCATTTTTTGAATCACCTATCATAATGGCTTGATTTGTGCTAATACCTAGTTTTTCACAAATATGCAGCAGTGGCAGCGGGTCAGGTTTTTTAACTGGTAAGCTGTTACCGCCCAAAACCAACTGAAATTTATCTTGCCAACCAAGCCCCGCCAAAATATCTGGTACAAACTCCACAGGTTTATTGGTCGCGATGTTTAAACAAAAACCCGCTTGGATTAATTTATCTAAATTTTTGGTAACGTTGGGATATTCTTTGGTTTGATTAAACACATTTTTCCGATAATAGTTCAAAAAAACTCTATGCGCTGCCTCAATCTCATCAGACGTTCTTGGTAAATTCGCCCAATCCAAAGCTCGCTGAACCAATTTTAATGAACCATTGCCCACCCAAGTACGAACATCGTTTTCACTTGGAATTTTATCAGATAAAGTCTGCATCATTTTTTTGACTGAAATGGCAATATCAGGCACACTATCGATTAACGTACCATCTAAATCAAAAATGATTGTATTTTTTTTCATGGTTTTTCTCACGTTGTCAATCTTGGATTGTTAATTGTATTTATGGTTATCATAGCCCAAAACTATCAGCAAAAAAACCTTTATCAATAAATTTTGGCGATATTTGTAACAATTAAGTTACGCAAATTGGCAAAAAATTTAAGTAAAAGCAATATATTATCCTTATTTTAAATCATTCTATCTCAAGTCAATATTTTTTTGCAAAAGTTTACAAAACACACCATAAACACGCACATTCTTTTAGAAATAATTTGTTACTATAAAATCATCAAGGTTGTTAAGCAAACAGCCAAATTCGTTGGAGAAATTTTATGAAAACATCAATCAAAACATTATTAGCCGTTGCTGTTGCGTCTTTATTTGCTATCAATGCCAATGCTGGCGTTAGCTATGGCTCAGCGGCAGGTTCTTTATCGCCTTATATTGGTGTTAAAGCGGGTCAATTTAATCCAGGAATTGACAAGGCAAAAGATGCAACTGTTTATGGCGTATATGGCGGGGGGAATTTTGACCAAAATTTTGGGGTCGAAGGTGAATACGCCAGCACTGAAGACAAAGATTACACCAACGCTCAAGGGATAGCCCGTAATTACAAAGCAAAAACTTATGGTTTGTATGGTACTTATCGTTATAACTTTGTTAGTACGCCTGTCTATGCTAAAGCCAAACTTGGGCTAGCTAAAACAGAAGTTACTGATAAAGCCAAAATTGGCATCAACACCAAAGAAACCGATAAAACCAGCATCGCAGGTGGCGTCGGCATTGGCGTCAAAGCAACTGATAATTTTGGTGTCGAAGCCACTTACAACTACCTAAATGGTGATGATAAAATGTGGGGTGTTGGGGCGCACGTCAATTTTTAATCAAAACCATCGTAAAACCAAAAAGACGCAATTTTGCGTCTTTTTGTTGTTTTGATTTAAATTTTTTAATTTTTTTGATGGGTGTTTATTTAATCTTGGCACGATATTTCACAACCGCTGTTCCACCAAGCCCCACATCTTCAACCGTCCAACGCAATGCTTTGTAGCTACCAAAAGCCAAATTTTGTACCTGACCACCAACATTAATGCGAATTGGCATATTAACAAAACGCTGACCATCAGCGCTGCCTTTGGCGGTTTTTGGACTTAAAAATCCCGTAAATTCAGCATCACTAGAAATGGTTAAAGTAACTTCCATCGTGCGAATGCGGTCGCCATTATTAGTAAATAAACCTTGATATTCTAAAACATCTCCTGATTTGACCGCAGTACCAACATTAACAGGAATTAAATTTTCTTTACCGGCGGCGTCTGTTTTAACAATAAATGCATTTACAACTGTACTGATATTTTCCTGACCAGTTGATTGAGGTTGATTTAGCATTGCTGGAGTCAAGGTCGTTGTTGTGCTGGCAACGGCTGTGGCTGTTTGTGTGGTTGTAATTGGAACTATGCTGGCAGTATTGACAGTCATGGCTTGCGCTTTGGGTAATTGGTTAAGCGTTGGAGCACCCGGTTTACTGCTTGGTTTGGCAGTGAATGTAATCATGCCCGTATTATCTTGAGCAGTTTGGTTTGGAGTTGGTAGCATCGCATAAGCAGACGTTGCACAGCCACCTAGTAGTAGCATCATCGATAAATAACGCATGGTTTTTCCTTATTGCAATAAATCAAATCGTTTTAAATCAAATGGATTGTTTGGCGTAAGCTTTTACCATTGTTTTAACTCATATCAAACTCAATTCACACCAAACTTAATCAAAAGTGTTAATCATAACACGGAAAATTAATTCTTTTATTAATCATCCGTTTATTTATGGTAAAATTTGCTTTTTGCATTTTAATGAATAGAGCCTTCATGAACACGCCCCCCATTGATTGGTTCCGCCGCTGCACTCCCTACATTAACGCCCATCAAGGCAAAACCTTTGTGATTATGTTTGATGGTGACGCCTTAACAAGTGATAATTTTGATAAGCTAATTCATGATTTTGTGCTTTTACACAGCTTGGGAATTCGTTTGGTCTTGGTGTATGGAGCTCGTACACAGATTAATCAAGCCTTAAAAAATGCCAATATTAATAGTGTCTTTTATCAAGACGTTCGCGTTACCGCCAAAGACAGCATGGAGCATATTTTATCTGTGGTTGGCAAAACTCGTTTGCAAATCGAAGCAGAATTTTGCAAAGGACTGGCAAACACGCCCATGCTTGGAACAAAAGTGAGTACAATATCAGGAAATTTTATCACCGCTAAACCTTTTGGGGTCAGAGATGGTGTTGATTATCAACTCACCGGAGAAGTTCGGCGCATTGATGCTGCCGCCATCAAACACAATCTAGACTGCCGCCATGTGGTTATTTTAGACTCTTTGGGATTTTCAGTATCAGGAGAAATTTTTAATCTACAATCTTACGAAATTGCCATTAAAACTGCCATTGCCCTAAAAGCAGATAAACTGATTTTTCTGGGTCAAACCGATGGAATTTTTGATAATGGCGTATTGATTCGCGAGATGACCGTTGATGCTGCACAAAATTTTTTACAAAAACATCCTAAAAATACTGTTTTAAAAAATGCCATTATCGCCTGTCAAGAAGGTATCAAACGCGTACATTTGTTAAGTTATAAACAAGATGGAGCGATTTTAGAAGAATTATTTACCACTGACGGGCAAGGCACGCTTATTAGTCAAAATCAATTTGACAACATCCGAGAAGCGACCAGTGATGATATTTTGGGCATCATGACACTGATTAAACCGTTGGAACAAAAAGGCATTTTGATTGAGCGCAGTCGCCAAAGACTAGAAGAAGAGATTGATTTTTTTGTAGTGATTGAACGTGATGGCAAAATTATTGGTTGTGCCGCCTTATATCCTTTAGATGATATAAGTGGAGAAATTGCCAGTATTGCCATTGACCCTGATTATCAAAATGGACAGCGTGGTAGTGATTTATTAACTTTTATCCAAAATCGTGCCAAAACTTTTGGTTTAACGCAGTTATTTGCTTTAACCACTCGCACTCTACACTGGTTTATAGAACACGGTTTTAATCAAACCACTCCAAACGCCCTACCCAAAAAAAGACTGCAACAATATCATAATGGGCGAAATTCTAAGGTACTGATAAAAAGTTTATCAGACTAAAAAACACCTTTTATCGTGAATTATTTTCTGTTATAGTAAACATTTGTTATTATATACGATTTTGTAACATATTTTATAAGAGAGTAAACATGCATTTTAAAAAATCGTTGCTTGCCAGTGGCATTTTTTTTGGTAGTTTTTGTCATGCAGCAGACATCAATCAAAGCGTATTTTTTGGCGATAGTTTAACTGACAGTGGCTATTATACCCAAATCAATGCCAATATTGGTAAATTTACCACCAACCCAGATAAAGTTTGGTCGGAAGTTTTGGCAGACCATTTGGGAGCGGCTGCCAATCCTAGCAATAATGGACAAAATGGCACAAATTATGCTGTTGGCGGCGCAAAATCAGCTGAAGATACGGTGAACTTTGGGATTTCTGTGCCATCCGCACAAAGTCAAGTACAAAATTATTTAACCAACCATCGAGTCAATCCCAATGCTTTATACACTGTATGGATTGGCGCCAATGATTTATTGGCGGTTGCTCAAAATCCTGCTAATGCCACATCAGTGATAACAGCCGCCGCCCAAAATACGGTAGGCACAGTAAAAACCTTGCATGATAATGGCGCAAAGGTTATTTTAGTGCCAAATTTACCCGATGTTGGTCTAACCCCACAAGCCACAGCTCTGGGTATCAACGCCCAAGCCACAGCTGCCACTCAGCTTTATAATAGCAGCATTTATAATGGGCTTTTGACAACTTCTGCTAATGTTGTGCCATTAGATACCTTTAGTTTGTTACAAGAGGTTGCTCAAAACCCAAGTATTTATGGTTTTAGCAACACCACCAGCACAGCATGCACGGGCTCATCAGCAATTTGTACTGATAAAGGCGGCTCAGATTATCTGTTTGCTGATGGCATTCACCCCACAGGAAAAGCCCATAAAGTAGTTGGTGATTACGCTTATGGCGTTCTGTCTGCGCCGGTTCAAATTGGTCAAATCAGCCAAAGCCTAATAACCCATGGACAAAATAAAGGGAGTTTTTTACATCAACGACTGCATAGCGACCGTCAACATCAACAAAATTTTTGGGCAACAGGGACGCTGACTCAGCAAAAAAACACCCAAGGCAAACGCAGTAATAAAACTGATAATATCAACAGCAACATCCAAGTTGGCATTGATACCAGTAAGAATAACTATACTCTTGGCGCTTATCTAAATTACCAAAACCATGACCAAAAATGGCAACAAGGCGGCAAATTTGATGTAGACAGTATGGGACTTGGTATTTACCATCAGCAGCGCTTTGGTAAAATGCATTTAAACACCCAAATAGGTATGGATAAACTCACCATTAATACCCACCGTCAAATTGCATTAGGGCAAACCATTCGCAGCCACAAAGCTCGTGCCAATGGTCATCATATGTTTGTTGATATGCAGGCGGGTTTTAATATGGGGAATTTTACGCCGTATTTGGGCGTTAATGCTCAGCACGTTAAAATTGGTCAATTACTGGAAAACGACAAAACCGCTACATCCATGCAGTTTGACAAACACACCCAAAAAGAGATTTTTGCCAAAGCTGGTGTAATGGGACAACTGCCAATTAGTCAAAATTGGCAAGTGTTTGGAGATTTGGGCATTTCACATCGCTTAGTTAATGATGAATTGGCTGTCAAAAGTCGTTTACAATCCATCAGCACACCCAATCGTTTTAGTTTAACAACTCCAAAAGTAGATAAAACCTCAGTATATGGCTCGGTTGGGGTTAAGACTGCAATTGGCAAAGCTGACCTATATGCCAACCTGCAAGGGCAAACATCTGGCAGTGATAACACAGATGTTTCAGGACTGGTTGGGGTCAGCTATGGATTTTAATTAAAATTTGATAGGTTTTTACTTTTTTGTTTATTCAAAGTATAAATCAGGTTTTAATTTTATTATCATCAAGCTGTTAATAAGAAAATAGGTTAAATAATACAAGGTTTTGTCATCAAACCTTGTATCAATTGTGTCATTAAAATCGGTTGACTTAGATGTTATATAATAAAAACTGGCAATTTAAGAACTAAAATCATCTTAAGCCACTCCATACAAGCTGACAGCCTACCACTAGTAGCAAACAACCAAATGCCCGTTTTAAAACTTGAGCAGGCAGTACGTGAGCCAATCTTGCTCCTACTTTTGCCATCATAAAACTCATTATACTAACGCAAATAAACGCCCCAACATGCACAAATCCAATCGTCTGTGGTATTTTAAGCCCAGTGGTTGCTGTTTGACCAAACCACATAAAACCGATTGCTCCAGCTACCGCAATAGGAAACCCACATGCTGCTGACGTTCCAACCGCCTGTTTCATTGGCACACCATTATAGCTTAGATATGGTACCGTCAAACTTCCTCCACCAATGCCAAAAATTGCTGACAGCAAACCAATCACCATACCCGCCAATGTTTGGGTGTGATTTTTAGGTAAAGGTTTATCAAGGTTCTCTTTATTGGGAAAAAATAACATTTTAATTGCCATCAACACTGCCCCTGTGCCGATAATAGCCTGTAAAGCATCGCCTTTTATTAATGTTGCTATCCATGCACCTAAAAGACTGCCTAGCACCAATCCTTTACTCATATTTTTAAAAATATCCCAACGCACGCCGCCTCGTTTATGGTGAGCAGACATTGAGCTGATGGATGTTAAAATAATGGTTGCCAGAGCCGTCCCTACCGCTACATGAGCCACAACATCATTTGGCATACCATAAGCGGTAAAAATCCATACCAAAGCTGGCACAATAATCAATCCACCGCCGACTCCAAAAAGCCCAGCGCACACGCCTGCTATCGTGCCTGCCAACATAAACCATAAATACATTTATTCGTCCTAATTTTTACTTTATGTTATTATAACGGCAAATCTGCCAAATTCCCAATTTTACCAGTCATGAAGCAAACGATTAAAATTTTAAATACTCCAATTCACCATCACCACTTTGACACGATAGACAGTACCAACACCCAGCTCATTTTAGACATCACCAACACTTTGGATTTTAACCAATTACATGTCTATACTGCAAGCCACCAATACCGTGGGCGCGGGCAACATGGTCGTACTTGGGAGCATGGCGATGATAACGTGTTTTTATCATTTTATGCACCCATTAAAAACAATCAACAAACTTTTGGGCTTACACAACTATCGGGAATTTTATCGCTTGTGGTTGGTTTTTATTTATACAAATTACCCATTATTGAACACATCAATCGCCAAAGGCATGCCAACAATCTATCACCAATAGGGGTAAAATGGGCAAATGATGTGGGTTATTTTGATAAAACACACAACCAATTTTATAAACTCATTGGCATTTTAATTGAACCTGTATTTGTTAAACTAGGCAATAAAAGCACACAAGTGGGTGTGGTGATTGGTGTTGGTCTTAATGTAAAAACCACGCCTACCATCAAAGACGGTTTATATCAAGCGACAAGTCTACACGCTTTAGGACAAACCCAGCTCAGCGCCAAAGACTGTTATGAACCGATTTGTCATGCCATTTATCAGGCGATATTATCTGCAAATGATTTTTATCAAAACCCAGCCTCATTCATTTCTTTTCAACATGCCTTTAATCAAGCTCATGTATTAAACAATCAATGTGTGAATATCTACACCCAAAACAACACTCAAACCCCAAGCGATAGCGGTATTTGTCTTGGCATTAATCAACACGGGGCATTGCTACTACAAAACGACCAAGGCACAAACGCCATTTTTGCAGGGATGGCAAGCATTGCATTGACTCATGGATAATCATTCACGCAATAACGAGAAAACTATGACAACATTATGGCTGGATTTGGGTAATACACGTTTAAAATATTGGCTTACAGATAATAACAACACCATTTTAGACCATGATGCTAAACTTCATCTGCAAGCACCCGCCGAACTTTTAATGGGGCTTAGTGATAAATTCATCCGTTTGAACCCAGATTTTATTGGTATTTCATCAGTTTTGGGTCAAAAAATTAATCAGCAAATCATAAAAACGCTGACTCACACCCAAATTCCTTTTGAATTTGCCAAAGTTTCACACCAAAACTCGTTATTACAAAGCCATTATCAATCCACACAATTAGGCGTGGATCGATGGCTTCAAATGCTTGGAGCAAGTCAAATTGGTCAAAATCTATGTGTGGTTGGCTGTGGCACGGCAATGACAGTTGATATTATTCACGATGGTGTGCATTTAGGCGGTTTTATTTTTGCCAATGCACGCCTGCAACGTGAAGCCTTATACGCAGGCACCCATCAAATTGATGTCACTGATGGCGATTTGGCAAGCCTTGAGCTAGCAACCAATACCACTGATGCAGTCAATCATGGTATTTTGCTATCCATCACAGGAGCAATTAATCAAGTTTTACGCCAATATCCAACCCATCAGCTTGTTATGACTGGTGGCGATGCTAAAAGAATCGCTCAACATTTATTTGCCAACGCCATTATTGAAAAAAATCTTTTATTAATTGGGCTGCAAAAATATTTTAATCTCACTAAAAATTGATTGTCGCTTTATAAAAAATTTGCCATAATAAACAGTTTTTCACTATCTAAAAATATTATGCAATTTTTTAAAAATACTTTAACTATCAGTTTCATCAGTGTTATTTTATTAGCAGGCTGCAATCAAAACAGTACTGCCAAACCCACCCAACTTGATAAAACAGCCAACAATGATACAAAGTCATTGCACAATACTGCCGCTCAAAGCAGTGACCCCAACAATAATGCTGAAGTAGCCAATGCCCTACAAGCCAATCTAAACGCATCCGGTGTGGATGTGCATGTATTATCTGCTGTACCTAGTGGTGTGCCTGATTTATTTTGGGTAACACTAAACGGTTCTGAATCCATCTTTACTGACAAAACTGGTAAATATATTTTTCAAGGCAGTGTTGTTGAATTAGGCGGTGAAAAACCGGTGGACATCAGCGCCAAACTGCATTCTAAAAATGCCAAACAAGCCTTACAAAGCGTTGATAAATCCACAATGATAGTTTTTCCTGCCCAAGGAACACCCAAAGCGGCTATTTATGTATTTTCTGACCCTACTTGTCATTATTGCCAAAAACTGCACAGCGAAATCAACGAAACCACCAAAGCTGGTATTGAGGTACGTTATTTAGCGTGGCCTCGTGGTGAACAAATGCTACCTTTAACCGAAGCTATCTGGTGTAGCAAAGACCGTAACGACGCAATGACCCGCGCCAAAAAAGGTGAAAAAATCACCTCTGATGCTTGCGCCACTCCCATCAAAGAGCATTTAGCTTTAGGTTACAGTTTAGGCGTATCGGGCACGCCTGCGGTTTTTGCTGAAAATGGCGTACAACTAGGTGGCTATCTACCATCTGCTGAACTGGCAAAAATGGCAATTGCTAACAAGCAATAACTTGACACGATTTAGCCGATAAATCATCTGGTTTTGTCATAAAAACTATGCTAATTTAGTCGGTTCATATTTTTAAATAGTTTAATTTAATAATAGACAATTATTTATGGGGAATTTTGTGAATCAATCCATCAATCTTGCCATTTTGGGGTTAGGTACTGTTGGCACGGGCATCGTCAATCTGCTAAAAGATAATGCTAAAGAACTTTCTCGCCGCAGTGGTTATGATATTAATATCACACACGTTGGCACAAGGCGTCATAGAAATGACATTGACCAAAATATCAAACAAAGCGATGATTTATTTGCCATTGCTCAAGCTGATAACGTTGATATTGTCATTGAAGTAATTGGCGGAACAGACATTGCCAAAGACGTTATTATTCACGCCATCAAACACAAAAAACACGTTGTTACCGCCAATAAAGCCCTACTTGCCAAACATGGTAATGAAATTTTTGCATTAGCGGATGAATATAGCGTACAAGTACGTTATGAAGCCGCGGTTGCAGGCGGAATTCCAATCATTAAAATCATTCGTGAGGCTCTTGCCGCCAATAAAATTGACTGGATAGCAGGAATTATTAATGGTACGGGTAATTTTATCCTATCTGAAATGCAGTCTAAAAATCGCAAATTTGGTGATGTATTAGCAGAAGCCCAGGCACTAGGCTATGCCGAAGCTGACCCAACATTTGATGTTGAAGGCATTGATGCCGCTCATAAATTATCTTTGCTTGCTTCCATTGCTTTTGGCATCCCATTACAATTTGATAAAGTCTACTGTGAAGGCATTACCAAAATCAGCTTACAAGATGTGATTTATGCTAAAGAATTGGGGTATACCATCAAACATTTGGGTTTTGCATTTCGCCGTGAAACTGGGTTTGAGCTTCGTGTACACCCAACCTTAATCCCAAACAGCACCTTACTTGCCAATGTCAATGGGGTAAAAAATGCGGTTATGGTAGATGCTCACCCATTAGGACAATCTTTGTATTATGGTGATGGTGCAGGTGGCGGGGCAACAGCATCTGCTGTAATGGCAGATGTAATGGATTTGATTTATGTCATTAAAGCAACCACCCCAAGTGATGTTCCCCATCTTGCCTTTATTCCTGAAGAGTTATCTGATACCAAAGTACTATCTAGTGATGAAATGACTTCAGGTTATTATCTGCGCTTAACTGTAAAAGATGAATTGGGCGTTTTGGCAGATACCACACGCATTTTAAGCGATAACGGCATTAATATTGATGCCATCATGCAACGAGATGCTCATAAATCAGGACTTGTGCCTATTATCATCCTAACTCTACCTGTTTTAGAAAAACAGATGAACACTGCCATCGCTCAAATTGAAGCACTTTCAGCAGTGGTTGAACCTATCATTCGTATTCGCCTTGAAAGCTTAGATGAATAAACCAGTGAACAGTTAAATTAATAATGATATAATAACCTTATTAAAATTTGCTGGTTTTGGGGTCATCCCCAACAAACTTGGATTATACCGCCCTACAAAAAGGTGGCATTTTAACTATTAAGGATTTTTAATGAAAAAATTATCTTTAAGCCTAGCTGTTGCTAGCATCACCTTTGCCCTAACCGCTTGCGGTGGTCACGAAGAACACCCACACGCTGTTGATAAAGTGGCTGAAGCAGAAGCTGCTGCCAAAGCCAAAGCGCCACAAGCAGAAGAAGTCAAATTTGCTGACCATGGTGCTGAAACCATTGGTGGTGTTGGTGGAACCAACCCAAAACCTGCTGCAACTAGCGACGCTAAAGCCAACGACCAAGCAAAATTAGAAGAAAAAACTGATAATGCTGCTGATGCTAAAGCTGATGAAAAAGCACAGGCTGATGATAAAAAATCAGAAGAAAAAACAGAAAATACCGCTGAAGCAAAAGCTGACGACAAAAAAACTGAGGAAGCAGCTGCCAAAGCTAAAGAAACCAAAACTGATGATAAAAAGACTGAAGACAAAAAAGCTGAAGATACTAAAAAAGCTGAATGATTTATACATTCAAAATTTATACATTAATCAGCCAATTGGGTCAATGCTAAAAAAAATACCGCCAATGGCGGTATTTTTATGCAATTTACATTAGTACCTTTGTTCTACTATCAATGCATCGATACCGCTTTCACTTAACTGACGCTCTGCTTCAATAGCAGCGGCACGACTATTCATAGGTGTAGAAATTACCCGATACAATTCAACACCTGATGGGTCTTTAGTCCGAATTACTTGGGCTTCTATCCCAGCCATCAAAACCTCAGCACGTTTTTTGTCTGCTTCTTCGGCATTTTTGTAACTGCGAATTTGCAAAATATAAGAAACTTTATTAGCGCTTATTTGAATTTTATCAATTTCTTTATCGGCATCTTCTGTTTTGCTGGTTTTAGAACGTGTTTTTTGAGCCACTACTCTCTCATCACCACTATCACCGTCGTAAGTATCATCACCCTCAACGATTGTAATATCGGCATCTTCTGCTGATTTTTTTGCTGAAACAACCACATCAGGTGATGATTTTTGAGCAGGTCTGGGTTGTACTTCAAGCTCTTCAGGTTCATCACCTAAACCCGATTCACTGCCTTGAAATTTTCTTTTGGGTAAGATGTCATAAAATTCATAATCCTTACCAGCTTTAGTATCTGACTCATTGGCTAGTGGTTCAACTTTTACTTCAGGATTAACATCAACTTTACGGTAGCCCTCAAACAGCGGTGATAAATATAAAAACACCCCTATCATCACCGCAATGATTGCCCCAATAAACATCCACAAAAGACTCATCACACCCGTATTGGTGCGCTCTTTGACTTTGCGACTGATTGGTTGTTTATACTCTTTAGACATCATAACCCCTTACATGGCGTCTGGTGTGGACAAACCTAGTAACGTCAAACCATTAGCTAACACTTGCTTTACTGACAAAGACAGACGTAGGCGCACCTGCATGATGGCAAACTCTTCATCTGTTGCGGTATTATCTGTCAAGCCTTTTGGTAGAATGCGACTGGTATCATACCAACCATGAAACTGCGCTGCTAGGTCTTTTAGATAATTGGTTAAAATATGCGGTTCACGAGCATTTGCCGCACGCAAAATCACGTCAGGATAAGCGGATAGCACTTTAATAAGTTCGCTTTCTTTGGCATCAAATTTATCTTCATTTTGGTTGCCAATCTTTAAATCTACCAACAAACCAAACTCTGATAATTTTTCCAAAACACGACAGATTCGAGCATGGGCATATTGAATGTAATAAACAGCATTGTCTTTACTTTGAGATTTAGCAAGATTTAAATCAAAATCCATATGAATGTTTGGCGTGCGTGCTACATAATAAAAACGTGCCGCGTCATTACCCACTTCTTCGCGCAGCTGACGCAAGGTTACAAATTGACCAGAACGGCTAGACATTTGCACTTTTTCATCACCACGATACAATGCTACAAACTGCACCAACATCACTTCCAAGCGATTTGGGTCAATACCTAATGCCGAAAGTCCTGCTTTGACACGGGGAATATAACCGTGATGGTCTGCTCCCCATACATCAATCACTGTATCAAATCCACGTTCAAACTTATCTTTATGATAAGCAATATCCGATGCAAAATAGGTTAAAAGCCCATTAGCACGTTTAACCACGCGGTCTTTTTCATCACCAAACAAAGTGGATTTAAACCAAATATTACCTTCTTTTTCGTATAGATAACCAGTTTTATCCAAAACTGCCAAAGCATTTTCTATTTTGTCGCCCAGTGATTTTTCAGAATACCAATTTTCAAACGTAACGCCAAATTCTGCCAAATCTTCTTTAATATCATCTAAAATATTATTTAGAGCAAATTGCAAAAATATATCATAATCTTTGCCTAATAAACGTTTGGAATTAGCAATCAAGCCATCAATATGAGCTTCTTTATCGCCTGAAAGCTGAATTTTTTCGCCGTTTTGTTCGGTAAACACAGCGTCATCTGGTACATTTTTGATGACTTCTTCAAAACTATGGCGGTATTTTTCACCAAATTCATCCAACAATGCCTGACCAAAGTCTGCCACATAATCACCCTGATAGGCATTAACGGGAAATACAATGGGTTCACCACATTTTTCCAAATAACGTAAATAGGTTGATGTTGCTAAAATGTCCATTTGCCGACCTGCGTCATTGACGTAATATTCGCGGCACACATCAAAACCCGTTGCTTCTAATAAATTAGCAACACTCATACCATAAGCTGCGCCACGACCATGACCAACATGTAGACTCGACGTTGGATTAGCCGAAACAAATTCTACCTGAACCTTTTTACCCTTGTGAGCGTCTGATATGCCAAAGTTCTGCTTTTTTTGCAAAATTTCATCTAAAACAGCAAATTTAATTTGTTTATTTAAAAAAACATTAATAAATCCAGCACCTGCTACTTCCGCTCTTTCTATCAATCCACTTTTAGGTAGAGCATCTAAAATCATCTGAGCCAGCTCTCTGGGGTTTTTGCCAACTTTTTTTGCGCCCATCAATGCGATATTGCACGCAAAATCACCATGAGCAGGGTCTTTGGTTCGTGTTAATTGAACTGGAACAATAAATTCTTCAGCCAGCACGCCTTTTTGTTTTAATGAGTGGATAGCAGTGTCAAATAATTGACATACATTGGATAACTGTGAGTCAATTTGTTGTAAATTTAAAGCATTCATATTATATCTTTTAAAAGAGTAAGATATTTAATTGTATCAGCTTTTATGGGCTTTTTCATTAATTATTCAGTAGTAAAATAACTGTTATTATCATTATTCTTACTAGATTAAACAATTTATTTGAATTCAACATTAAAATATCAATTCAGTGAATAATCAGTAACTAAACTTTTTAATCTTGCAATATCACCAAATGTTGATTGACTGTATTGGTTTTTTATATTTTTGATAAACAAATCTGTTATAATCTAAATAAAGTTTTGTAATAATCAATGTAAATAAAAAGAAGCCACACAGATTTTGGGGATAATTATGATTTTTGCCATTTCTGAAGCCATGATTGTAAAAATTGGTCTTTATGGATTGTTACCGCTATTTATTGGTTTTTTATTTTTTATTATGTGGGATATCGCCAAAAAATCCAAAGCAGGTAAGGCAGGGACTTTTTGGATTTTTGTGGCGCTAGGAACTGGCTGTGTAGGGTTTTTGGCAAAAGGATTGATTGAGGTTGCCATTGAGTGGTTTTTGAAATAACTTTCAAATTAAATCGTGTTTATTTTTTTGCGAGAATGACCGCTCGTTTTGGGGCAGGATAACCTTCTACAGTTAAGTTAGGGTCTTGTTTGTCTAAAAAATCCGCCAAAGAATGATAAGTCATCCAATCGGTTGCGCGTTGTTCTTTGATGCTTGTTTGGTCAATATCCACGCATGTTATCTCATGAAACCCTGTCTTTTTTAGCCAGATTTTAAGTGCTGATACAGATGGCAAAAAATAAACATTATTCATTTGAGCGTAGCGATTTTGTGGCACAAGCACAGTATTATCATCACCATCCACCACCAAAGTCTCAAGAACCAAAGTTCCGCCTTTTTTTAACTGGCTTTTTAGCTGTTCTAAATGCTCAAAAGGCGACATTCGGTGATACAAAACCCCCATACTAAACACTGTATCAAAAAATTCTGATGCAGGAAGCTGCTCAAGTGCTACTGGTAAAAAATGGATATTTTGTTCACCAGAGAAATGTTTGATTGCCATAAATTGATGATAGAATAAGCAGGACGGGTCAATAACTACCACCGATTTTGCGCCCGCCCCCATCATGCGAAAACCGTGATAACCCGAACCGCCACCAACATCCAAAATGCGTTTGCCTACCAAATCCAAATGAGCTGATACTCTATTCCACTTAAAATCACTGCGCCATTCAGTATCTATATGTATGTGTTTGTCTATGCCATCGCCAATAAAAAAAGGGCCCTTTCGCCACGGCATTAGATTTTTTAGTAAGTTTTGAGCTTTTTTAAAATCGCTATCCTGCCAATCGCCTATGATTTCTACCTTATCTATAAAATTTACTTTAACAGTTTGCAGTCTGGGCAGTTTTTCAATTATAGATGCATAAAATGGCGCATGCGCATAACGGCTTTTATCTTTAATGGCAAGCAGCCAAGATGGCAATTTTTCAAGCCACAAATTAGCATTTGGTTGATGTTTGGCAAGCTGTAATAAGTATAAATAGACAGCGGTTTCGGCTTGATGGATGGTATTATTTTTCATGGTATCAAATAAATATTGGGAATTAAACACTATTTAAATGCAATCATCGACGTAAAATTTAAAAAACTAAACCATGATAAAACACGTTCAAACCCTGCTTGATGCAATCTTTGATAATGAGTGTCTTTGGTATCAGTAATCAGTACATTTTCCAAAGCGTTTCTTTTGCCACTAATTTCCAATTCACTGTAGCCATTGGCGCGTTTAAAATCATAGTAACGCTCAACTTGCCAAGCATCATCTTCTTCGTTTTGCAAATGTATTTTTTCTGTTAGAATTAAAATACCACCTTTTGCCAGTGATTGATGGCATTTTTGCAACAACTCAAGTCGAGTATCAGGCGGTAAAAATTGCAAGGTTAAATTCAGCACAATCATATCACATTCTTGCAATTGCACTTGATTGATATCTTGTTCTATGATGGTAATGTGATGATTTGGATAATGTTTTTTTAACAGTGCACGCGCTTTATTGGTCATTGGTTTAGAAATATCCACACCAATCAAATCCAAATCATCAGGACAAAATTCAGCCGCTAAACTAAACAGCACAGCCCCCAAAGACGTTCCTAAATCATAAATTCTGCTTACCTTTTTATCACCAAGCATTTGACGAAATCCCAAATGGCGACGAGCAAAAATTGGCAACATGGATAAAACTTGACCATAACCGGGAACACTACGGCGAATCATATCAGGAAAACATGCCACCACTTGTTCATCAAACGAAAAGCGAGCATCTTTATCCAAGGGGGTGGTAAATAAAATATCGGGCTTCATGGTATTTTAACAAAAGGGGCATTTTAACATTTTTTATCTTATTTTGGAAAAAGCCATTTGAGATAATCTTACCAAATTCTTACATAAATGTAGTTTTTCACGTTTTCGCCTTGTAATTATCCAAGAATTTTGTACCATTAGTTTTTAATCTTATAATTTATGTTGATGATGATGAAAAATACCTCTAAATTTCTCAGTTTACTATTGATTACTCTTTCTACACCCGCTTTAGCGGATGATTTGCCAAATTTATCAAACAGTCATTTCCAGTCTTGTTTGACGGGACTAAAAAACTCCGCCGCCTTTAAAGGGGTATCAAGCTCAACGTTTGAACAATATCGCCCAAGTCAGCCCGACCCAACGGTGATCCGTTCACTCAATTATCAGCCAGAATTTAAAAAAGCCGTTTGGGACTATCACGCATCTTTAGTGGATAGTGAGCGTGTCGCTGATGGTCTAAGAGCTAAAGCCGAACAAGCCGATGTCTTGCGTCGCATTGAAGCTCGTTTTGGCGTAAAACCTGAACACGTTTTAGGCGTTTGGGGGGTTGAATCTAATTTTGGTCAAACTTTAGGCAAAAAAAATCTATTTGATAGCTTAGCAACTTTATCTTGCTTTGACCGACGCCAATCTTATTTTCGTGGCGAATACGCTGCCGCCTTAAAAATCGTCCAAAATGGCGATATTCGCCCCCAAGATATGATGGGTTCGTGGGCGGGTGCTTTTGGTCAAACCCAGTTTATGCCGAGCACTTTTTTACGTTTGGCGGTTGATTTTGATGGCGATGGTCGCAAAGATTTAGTCAACAGCAAAGCAGACGCTTTAGCCAGTACTGCTAATTTTTTAGTCAAAAGCGGTTATAAATCTGGGGAGCCTTGGGGTTATGAAGTTAAATTAAATGGCTACAGTGGCGCAAGTGGTCGTACAAACAAAAAAACTATAGATTACTGGCGAAATATGGGCATTACCCTACCCGATGGCAGTCGCCTGCCAAGCAATATGTCTCAAGCTGGACTGCTATTACCAGCAGGCAAACATGGACCTGCTTTTTTGGTAGGGAAAAATTTTGATACGTTTTATTCTTATAATGCATCCGAAAGCTATGCGCTTGCCATTGCTCATCTATCCACGTTATTAGAAGCCAACAGCACCAATACCAATTTTGCTACCCCATGGCCTACAGACGATGCGGGTATTGGACGACGTGAAACCAAAGAAATTCAGCAAGCGCTTATTAATGCTGGCTATGACATTGGTAATGTCGATGGCATTATTGGCGATGGCACCCGAAAAGCAATTATGGACTATCAGCGCAAAATTGGTATGCCTGCTGATGGGCGTGCTGGACAAAAATTTTACCGCTTAATCATGGGAAATAAGGCACCAAATAATGGTGCAAACGTACATTTATCTACAGCGCCAGAAATGCCAAGTACCCAAACCACCACCATCAGCACCACAAAAACCGTTCAGCCTGTTATCAGTATTACTCGGGGGTCTCTTAATCAAAACAGCCCTAATAATTCTGACAATCAGCCTGCTGTGTATCGTCGTGTACAAAATGCGGATGGCTCAACGTCGCTAATTAAAAAATAAATCCAATCAACCAAAAATTCCCCCATTCAAAAAATAAATGGGGGATTTTTTTATTAAAAATACTTCATATAATGCAGTTTTACATCGGTTTGATTATCATCATGATTTTTTTGAATGTTTGTGGTTAAACGCAGAGCATTTTTAGCATTAAAATCATACTGCACACCTAAAGCAAGCGACGGCTGAAGATAGCCTGAACGATTATTTGCTTTGTCATAATGATACCAATACGGCAAATCAAGCTCCCCAATCACTCGAAGATTATCATTGACATAACGCACACAGCCCAAATTTGCACCAACGCCAACGCGATAACCTTGATTTAATTTTCCAAACTGCCCGCCTGCTCCTAAAAATGTATAACACAAAGTATCCGCCAAATCACCTGAATTGTCAGAAGCTCGTCCAATTGTCCAAGATTTGCCCTTTTCTAAACGGGTATTTAAAACCAAATGATGGTCGTTATTTTTGCTGCTGGCATCGGTAACTTGCAATAAATTTAAATGCAGTCCCCAAGCTGGTACAGGTTTATTGTCTTTCTTGGGATTTGGGTTGTTTTTAGCGCTGTTACTTGGATTGTAGCTTCGTGTAGAAAAAATAGTTAATTTATCCAAATGCAGCTTATCCTTATCATTAAAAGTTGCATCAAAACTCATCAATTCAACATCCAAAAATTTACGCACACCCTTGGGGCTATCTAATAAATCCTGATACGCTGAACGCACTGATACGCCATAAATTGCACCATCATGATTGTTGTTGTGGTCATAACCAATCATTGCTGAAATTCTATGAGTTGGCGCCGCATTTATTGGGTTATTTTGATTGGGCTGTAATTTATAAAAATCAAAATCAGCGCCATTATTTAGCTTAGCCTGTCGTAGTGTGGCATTTGATGGAACAAAAATAGTTTGGCTAATCATGTCATGATTTGCTAAAATTTTAGCAATTTTTGATGGAACCACAATTTTTCCCATATCTTTGGCAATATCTTTATCCTCACGAACAACGTCAATCAAACGCACAATTTCAGTAGCACAATTATCATGAGTAAAAAAATATTTGCGTTTGATGGCTTTAGTTTCCCATAAATGACGGATAATCTGGTCTAACTCATCTTGGCTTAATTTAATTTGATATTGCCAAATATCGCGCTCTCCTTTGACAACATATTCATCCTTTTTTGTTTGGTAATCAAAAAACTCAAGCCCACTATCATATTTACCAAACATGGATTTAACTGCCATCATTGCGCCATTTGAGGTATCATTTGGACGCAAACTGCTGTAATTAATTGCAATGGCATCTTTTTCTTGTTGGCTTGCGATGCTTTTGACGGTATCTAATTTTAAAAAAGCATGAGCAAAAGCCGACCCTAAAGAATTTGGATGTTCTTCTGCAAAAATTAGTGATAACCCACGCCCTGATAAGCTGTCTTTCCAAGCAACAAAATCACTACAGCGGTTTTCATCAAAACCTGATACAATGCCCAGCTTAGCAAGCTGCTTATCCAAAAAATGTGCTCGAGCAACAAAACGACAGACCTGTTTGTCATCGCCTTGTTGTATGGCATTTAACATTGCAATCAATTCGTTTTTTGGGTTTTGTTGTCCATCTTTAGCTAAAAAAAATTGGCTATCCTTGATTTTACTTTGACCGTTGTTTGCCAACAACAATCGTTTCCAAATAATGTGTTGGCTTAAATTTTCAAGCTGGCTATCAGTCAGCCCAAACTGCATCTGACTTTGTGGTAGGATTTGATTTGATTTTGCCAGTTTTAAAATTTCAGGATTTAGCGCCAAACCATCTGTCAAACCATGAGCGGTGGGTTGAGCATTTGTCAACATAGGCAAAGACAGCAGCAAAATAGCCAATGGTTTTTTAGCAAATGTGATAACAGTCATCAATCTTCCTTTTTTGGTTGCAACATAAGCCAGCTTTGATAAAATAACAATCTTTTATCAATTTCACCATTTTATCAATACAATACAAACAATATCTACTGACCAATGAAACATTTTACCATCAAAAACGGTCGCTTAGCTGAAGCAACCTACATCGCTTCACCCAATTTTAACCAAAGACCTACAAAAAATAACGCACCAGAAATCAGTGGCATCGTCATTCATAATATCAGCTTACCGCCCAGTCAATTTGGGCAAAATGATAAAAATGGCACACATTATGTGAAGGCTTTTTTTCAAAATCAGCTGAACCCAAACGACCACACTTATTTTAGAACCATCAAAGATTTGCAGGTATCTGCTCATTTATTCATAGAAAGAGATGGCAATATCACCCAATTTGTTAATTTTAATGATAGAGCATGGCACGCTGGTCAATCCAGTTACTTGGGTCGGCAAAATTGCAATGATTTTACCATTGGTATTGAACTTGAAGGGGATGATTATACACCTTTTGAAGAATGCCAGTATCAAACACTAGCTTTAGCAATTGTTGCCATTTATCAAGAATATCCAGCCACTTATCGACACCTAATGGGGCATAGCGACATTGCTCCAGCTCGCAAAACTGACCCGGGACAATATTTTGACTGGCAAAAACTGCGTCTATTGATTGATAAACTACTCAAAAACACCAATCCAATGGATTGATTTTTATATCATTTATTGATTTTAAGATTTTTTTTAAGAATTTTTTATGGCTAAATCTCGGCTTTTTCGTTCTACTTTTATTGTCAGCGCTATGACTATGCTGTCGCGAATTTTAGGTCTGGTGCGTGATGTGGTATTGATGAGCGTTTTTGGTGCAGGCGGCTTGATGGATGCGTTTTTGGTCGCCTTTAAAATCCCCAATTTTCTGCGTCGTCTATTTGCTGAAGGTGCATTTTCTCAAGCATTTGTGCCTGTGTTATCCCAATATAAAGAAACCAAAAATCTAGCTCAAGTACAAATTTTAATCAGCTGTGTTTCGGGTGTATTAAGTTTAATTTTGCTGATTTTAACAGTTGCAGTGATTGCCATTGCTCCTTGGGTCATACAAGTGTTTGCCCCTGGATTTATTGATGATAGCCAAAAATTTGAAGCGGCAACTGAACTTTTACGACTTACCTTTCCATATTTATTTTTCATTTCCATGACGGCATTCTTTGGCAGTATTTTACAAAGCTATGGTAAATTTGCACCGCCTGCCTTTGCGCCTGTCTTGCTAAACATATCAATGATTGTTGGAGCGCTGATTTTAGCGCCAATGCTGGATAAGCCTATTATGGCTCTAGGCTATGCGGTTGCAGTTTCAGGAATTTTACAGTTGGTGATTCAGCTACCCGATTTATACCGTCAAAAACTTCTGGTTGCTCCAAAAATTAACTTTCAACACGAAGGGGTAAAACGCATTTTAACATTAATGCTACCTGCAATTTTTGGGGTTTCGGTTACCCAAATCAATCTATTATTAAATACCATTTTTGCCAGTAAAATGGTCAATGGTTCAGTATCATGGTTGTACGCCGCCGAACGTTTGAGCGAACTGCCCTTAGGTTTGATTGGCGTTGCAATCGGCACGGTCATTCTACCAAGTTTATCAGCCAGCTGCGCCAAAGCTGACCATCAAGAATTTACCAAGACACTTGATTGGGCGGCTCGATTAATTATTCTTATTGGACTGCCTGCCAGTTTTGCAATGTTTGTTCTGTCAGATGTTTTGATGAATGCCTTGTTTGTACGTGGCGAATTTAGCCATACTGATGCCATTAACAGCGGGCTTGCCCTAAAAAGCATGGCGGGCGGTATTTTAGGATTTATGCTGATTAAAATATTTGCACCTGCTTTTTTTGCTCGTCAAGACACCAAAACACCTGTAAAAATTGGCATTATTGCTGTTTTTGCCAATATGATTTTTAGTGTCATTTTTATTGGTGTTTTTTATTTGGCAAATTTACCTTTGCATGGCGGTTTAGCACTTGGAGCAACGGCTGCCAGTTTTGTGAACGCTGGACTACTATATTACTGCTTACACAAAAATAATATTTGGCAATTTGGCGGACACTGGCGAAAGATGGGGATGCAATTTGCGGCGGCAACAACCGCTATGGTTGCTAGTTTGTACGCTGCATTGCCTTTTTATCCAGAAACGGGAACAATTTGGATAAAAATTGCTGTATTATCTGCTTTGTGCGTTCTTGGTGCGGCGGTTTATGCCATAGTGCTTTTGGCAACGGGATTTCGTCCACGTCAATTGAAACATGGCTAATCAACCAAACCTGAGTTTAAAAACTTCATAAAGTAATCAACATAAAAAAACACCGCTCAATGGCGGTGTTTTTTAATCACTGATGATTATTTTTTATCATCTTTTACTTCAGTAAACTCAGCATCTACTACGCCATCATCGGCTTTTTGAGTATTTGCTTGTGCGCCTGCTTGTCCAGCAAAATCAGCAGGATTTGCACCTTCTTGACTGTAAATCTTAGATGCGATTGGTAAGAATGCATTATCTAAAGCTTCTAGTTTAGTTTTGATAGCTTCTACATCATCTTCTTTAGTAGCAAGCTCAAGCTCTTTAATAGCATTTTCTACCGCTTGTTTTTCTTCATCAGTGGCTTTATCGGCATTTTCTTTTAACGCTTTTTGTACTGCTGCGATGCGCCCATCAGCTTCATTGCGCGAATTTGCCAATTCTGCAAATTTCTTATCAGCTTCAGCATTAGCCTCAGCATCACGCACCATTTGTTCAATCTCTTCATCTGACAAACCGCTATCAGCTTTGATTTGAATGGATTGTGACTTGCCAGTGCCTTTGTCTTTAGCAGAAATATTCATGATGCCATCAGCATTAATATCAAAGGTTACTTCGATCTGTGGCACACCGCGCGGCGCTGGTGGAATATCTGTCAAATCAAAGTTGCCCAAAAGTTTATTTTGGTTGGCAATTTTACGCTCACCTTGGTACACCTGAATCGATACAGCAGGTTGATTATCCGCAGCTGTTGAGAACACCTGAGATTTTTTGGTTGGAATCATGGTGTTTTTCTCAATGATGGCAGTCATCACCCCACCCATGGTTTCAATACCCAAAGTTAGTGGTGTGACATCAAGCAACAACACGTCTTTTTTATCGCCTGACAACACCGCACCTTGAATAGCTGCACCCATCGCAACAGCTTCATCAGGGTTCACGTCTTTTCTTGGCTCTTTACCAAAGAATTCTTGAACCTTTTGTTGAACAAGCGGCATACGGCTTTGACCACCTACCAAAATCACATCATCAATTTCAGATGCTGATAAACCTGCATCAGATAAAGCAATTTTACAAGGAGCAATGGTACGCGCAACCAATTCTTCGGTCAATGCTTCTAATTTAGCACGGCTAATATTAATCACCAAATGTTTTGGACCTGTTGCATCTGCGGTAATATAAGGCAAGTTTATCTCAGTGCTGGTTGCTGATGACAGCTCAATTTTAGCTTTTTCAGCAGCTTCTTTTAAGCGCTGCATCGCTAGCGGGTCGCCTTTTAAATTAACATCTTGTTCTTTTTTGAATTCTTCTACCAAGTAATCAATTAAAGCGATGTCAAAATCTTCACCGCCCAAGAAGGTATCACCATTGGTAGATAATACTTCAAATTGTTGCTCACCATCAACATCGGCAATCTCAATAATGGATACGTCAAATGTACCGCCACCTAAGTCATAAACAGCAATGGTACGGTCGCCTTCTTTTTTATCCATACCAAACGCAAGTGCGGCAGCGGTTGGTTCGTTGATGATACGTTTTACATCCAAACCTGCAATGCGACCTGCATCTTTAGTAGCTTGACGTTGGCTGTCGTTGAAGTAGGCAGGCACGGTAACCACAGCTTCTGTAACTGTCTCGCCTAAATAATCTTCTGCGGTTTTTTTCATTTTTTTCAAAACTTCAGCAGAGATTTGCGGTGGCGCTTGTTTTTTACCGTTTACTTCAACCCACGCATCGCCGTTGTCAGCTTTAACAATTTTGTAAGGCACAAGACCGATGTCTTTTTGCACTGCCTGCTCATCATAACGGCGACCAATTAAGCGTTTTACTGCAAATAACGTATTTTGAGGATTGGTTACAGCTTGACGTTTTGCTGCTTGACCGACCAAAATCTCACCATCTTTAAAAGCAACGATTGACGGCGTTGTTCTAGCACCTTCTGAGTTTTCAATTACTTTAACATTGCCGTTTTCCAGTACAGATACGCAAGAGTTGGTTGTACCTAAGTCAATACCAATTACTTTACCCATAATCTTTCTCCAGTTTGTTCAATTGTTTGTAAATTTAGAACTTGACAAATTTATTTATTTGTGAAGCTAAATTATTTATTGTTTGCTATATTTGTGTGATTTTGTGCTTTTCAAGAGAATTTTTAAAGTTTTTTAAAAAATTTTTATTCACACCAATCACTTGAAATTTAACAACAAAACCCCAAGGGTTTATTTACATGCCTTACCTTGGTATTCAAAACGATGATGCTGATAAATTTTGCCATTGTAACGTAGTACCGAAAAACAAAAACCTGGGCCGCCCAATTCTATATCAGGATAGCCGTTTTTACCTTTGGTTTTTAATAATTTTGGAATGGCAATCTCACTTGCAATCTCACGAAAGCCTGACTTGTCTTGAGATAACAGCGTAAACGCCTGCCCTGTATTGCCATACGCGTAGATAGTTTGAGCTTCATCAATAATCAAGGCTTCTTTTTTGCCATCGCCATTGATGTCTTTATAAAACTCAATGCGAGCAACCGTGCAATGTTTTTCATTATCAAGCATTTCACAACTTGTGCTGGTCAAATTTTTGGGGTTAAATTTACCTGTATATTGACCTGCTTTAAAAATCTGTAAAGCCTGAGTTTGTGTAATTGATGGTTTGGCATCAACTGATGTACATAGTAAAACAAACGTAAATAAAGCGAGTTTTTTCATTTATGCCCCCACCATCACCATTGCAGGACGAAGCGTACGTTCGTTTAAGGTATAGCCTTTTTGTAAAACTTGCCCAATAACATCTTTTTCAGCATCTGGGAAAATACCCACTGCTTCATGTATATCAGGATTGAAGGGGTCACCCACTTGACCAACTGCTACCACGCCATTTTTTTCCAACACACCAAGTAATGACTTATGGGTAAGTTCAACACCTTCTTTAGCGGCATCGTCAGTAATACTAGCAATAGCACGCTCCAGGTTATCCACCACATCCAAAAGTTCTTTGGCAAATTTTTGTAATGCAAATTTTTTAGCCTTATCAGTTTCTTGCTCCATACGGCGCTGAGCATTATAGCTTTCAGCGTTAGCACGAGCAGCACTTTCTTTGGCGTCTTTAACATCTTGTTCAAGCTTTTCAATGGTACTAATCAGTGCCTGCAATTGGCTTTCTTCTGTAGTTTGCTCATTTAGCTCCAAAGGTTCATTTTGAGTGCTGACCGTTTCATTTGGCGTTGGCTCTGACATGGTTTTCTCCAATAATAGCTTTTTTTAAATTAAAATCCCTACCTTGATAAAGGTTAAAAGCAAATTTTCAAGATAAATGGTTAAATTTTCTTTATAATAGGTAAAATTTTTATGATAGTTAGCCATGACACACAAACCATCTTCCAAAAAAAATAAATCAGGTACTTTTTTTTATGGCATTCATGCTGTCAAAGCCATTTTAGAGAACCGCCCCCAAGACGCCTTAACTTTATTTGTCCAAATCGCTCATGACAATCAGCAAAAAAGCCATGATGAAATTGTGGACTTAGCCAAAAATATGGGGGTTGCTATTCAAAACACCCAAAAAGATAAATTAACTGAGCTTTGTACATCCAATCAACATCAAGGTGTGGTATTGTCTGCTCGCCCAAAAGCTACTTTGACTGATGAGCATTTAGAAGCGTATCTAAAACAAGATAATGTACTTTTTTTAATTTTAGACCAAATCACTGACCCGCATAATCTAGGGGCATGCTTACGAACAGCAGCGGCTTTAGGAGTGTCAGCGGTCATCATTCCTCGCCATCAAAGCGTAGGATTGTCGCCTGTGGTCGCTAAAGTATCGGTTGGTGGTTCTGAAGCAATTGATGTTATTACAGTCACTAATTTAGCTCGTACACTTAGTATATTAAAAGATGCTGGCGTGTTCATATTTGGTACGGCACTCAATGAAACAGCCAAACTACTGTATCATTGTGATTTGACTGGCAAAGTTGCCATCGTGATGGGTTCTGAAGGCGATGGTATGCGACGACTTACTCGCGAACATTGTGATGTATTGGTTTACATTCCTATGAGTGATAATCCGCACCGCCCTCAAAGCCTTAACGTCAGCGTAGCAACTGGCATGATGCTTTATGAGGCGATGAGACAAAGACAATCGTAATTTGGATTAAATTTGGGATAAAATAAACTCACTTAATTCTTTTGGGGTGTCAATCACATAATCAGCACCCCAATCTTCTATCGTTTCACCAGGAACAATATAACCAAATTTCACAGCAACCGTTCGCATATTTGCCGCATTTCCCGCCATAATATCACGCACATGGTCACCTATATACAGACAGTTTTGGCTAGCAATGTCAAGTTTTTGGCTGGCTAGTAGCATAGGTTCTGGATCAGGCTTGGTGTTTTTAACATCATCAGGACATACAAGTACACTGCATCTTGTGTGTAAATTTAACTCAGATAATAACTGTTGTGCCAGATATCTGGGTTTATTCGTAACAATTCCCCATGGAATGTCTTGATTTTCTAGAGTGGTTAATAACTTATCAAAACCATCAAATAACCGACTGTCTACACAAATATCGGCTTCATATAAATCCAAAAATTCCTGACGATAGGCTAAAAGTTTAGGGTCTTCATCACTGACTTTAGCAAGTTCTTCACCAAACATCAGTTTGACCATGGCTCTTGCCCCTGCTGACACCTGGCTACGAATCTCTTCATCCGTTGGACAGTTATGATTATACTTTATACACATCAATTGAATGATACGGATAAAATCAGCTGCCGTATCAATCAATGTGCCATCTAAATCAAATAATACTGCTTGAATTTTATGCGACATAGTTGTATTCATATTTGCTATAAATCCACAAATCTATTAATTGGTTTTTTGAAATGCCATCATGTAATTAACATCCACATTACGATTGGACAGCCAGTAATGTTTGGTTATAGGGTTGTAATGCAGTCCCGTCATATCCATGCGTTTAAATCCACAGTTAACCGCCATTTTATCCAGTTCAGCAGGTGTGATAAATTTGTGAAAATCATGCGTACCTTTATCCACAAGTCCTAACACATATTCAGCACCTATGATGGCAAATAAATACGATTTTGGATTACGGTTAATGGTAGACATGACACAAATGCCGTTTGGTTTTAAAAGCTCAAAACACGCCTTGATAATTGCATTGGGGTTGGGAACATGCTCAAGCATTTCCATACATGTAACCACATCAAAGCTGCCCGCTTGTTCTTTTGCCAGCTGTTCTATTGGAATATGACGAAACTGTAGTGTTTTATCCAGTCCTGTTTTTTTGGTATAGATTTCAGCTGCTTTGAGATTTTCAAGCCCCAAATCCACACCCAAAACCGATGCCCCTTTTTCTGCCATGGCATGCGATAAAATACCACCGCCACAACCCACATCAACAATTTTTTTATCGGCAAAGGCAGTGCCAAAAAAATGACTGATATTTTGTTCAATCCAACCTAAACGCAATGGATTGATATCATGTAATGACTTAAATGCACCATTTTTATCCCACCATTCATCAGCCAAACGGGTAAATTTGCCAATTTCATCAAAATCAGCATTAGCAGCAGAGGCAATATCATCAGCCTGAACGGTTTGGGTGGTTTGATTTTTCATAAAAATCCCAAGAATTACAAATTGATAAATTTGTCCATCTTACCACTTTCACTAACTTTTGACCACCAAAACCAACCAACAACAATTCATTGTAATTTTTATGGCAAGAAAAAAGTTACATAATACAACGCTTTATTAAGAATTCTATTACCACAAAACCAAAAAAATACGGTAAACTATGCTTTGCTTAAAATTTGGCTCAAAAAATGCATAAAAATTGCATGGTAATCACACAATTTGTAGATTGTTAGTTTGGCGCTTGCGTCTTGTTAGGAAATTGTTATATGAAACACACTTTTAAAATTGCAACATTGACATTGATGGTTGGTTTGAGTTCGTCTGTTTTTGCAGCCGATTTTGTAGAAGGCAAAGATTATAAAGTCGTTGCCAATCCTGAAAATATCGCCGGTGATGTGATTGTAGTGCGTGAATTTTTTTGGTATGGTTGCCCGCACTGCTACAATTTAGAATCGCACATGCAAAAATGGGCAAAAACCCGAGCTAAAGATGTGGCTTTTTTCCGCACGCCTGCGGTAATGAATCCGGTTTGGGAAGTTCCCGGTCGCGGATTTTATGCTGCTCAATTGATGGGCTATGAAGAAAAAACGCATCAGGCCTTATTTGACACAATCCAAAAAGAAAACAAACGTGTAGACAAATCCCAAGAAACTTTGGCAGACTGGTATGCTTCATATGGTGTAGATAAAGCCAAATTTAACAGCCTATACAATTCATTTGCTGTAACAACCAAAATTGAACGTGCCAAACAAGGTGCAAAACGCTATCAATTAACCGGTGTACCTGCAATTGTGGTGCATGGCAAATACGTTGTTCAAGGCGAAGATGAAAAAGTAACTCAAGTAGTGGATTATCTGATTAAAAAGATTCGAGAAGAAAAGAAATAATGCTTTATCTCTTGAACCAATCCTTGGTTTGATTTTACCAAAACGGCTTTAATTATTTATAAAGCCGTTTTTTTTGAGCCAACCTCAAGGTTTATTGTGGTGGAATAACAACCATAACACGGCGGTTAGTGTAACGCCCTTCTGGTGTGGCATTATTAGCAATTGGACGACTCTCCCCATAACCGACCGCACGTAAACGGCTTGGATTAACGCCATGGTCACGAATCAGTGCCTCACGAACAGTATTGGCACGACGTTGAGATAAACCGATATTATATTGGTCAGTACCATTGCTGTCGGTATGCCCTTCAATGATGGCGTCCATACCCGGGTATTTTGCCAAAAATTGAGCCGCCTTGACAATTTCGCCTTTAAATTCAGGTTTAATATTGTGCTTATCATGGTCAAAATGGATATCCAAACGCAGTGTTGGCACTTCTTCACGAACTGGTGGCGGGTTATTTACTTGAGGTGGTGGCGTATAAACAGGTGGTGGCGCAATAACAGGCTCTGGACAGTTGTTGACGTCAACACGGCTAATTTGATGACCTTGACGATATGTATTTTGCAGCAGACTACGGGCGGTATTGGCATCCACTTGTTGCAAGATTGGACGATAGTCGCTGTCAGTACTTATCATAAAATACAACACTTGTCGAGGCTGCACTGTCACCAATACAGGGTCAGCAGACAAATCATTAATATGAATGCCTGTTGAAACCGCACTTAATTGCACTGCTCCTGCACACACTGCACTAGATGTATAATGCCCATCTTGAACACTTACCAAAAAACGGTCATCAATAGCGACATTGGTACTGGACTCTTTGGCGCGCTGATTGTTGCTAGATGGACGAATAAACACCATGCCACCGGCTCTATTGTCATATGTTAAGTTGCGAAATTCATCAATACTGCCTGATGCTGATTTATTCCATACTACGTTGCCTACGCGCACCGTTTCAGCATGAGCGCTGACAGTCAGAACCAAAGCCAAAAAGGCTTGGGCAATTTTTTTGAGTTGCATAACTTTACCCTTATAACGATACTTCTATTTTAACAATCATATTGTGGTAGTTTTGACCAATAATTTGTTAAATTTCAGCCAATTAACTCCACCAAACCCACATTGGGTCATTTTTACATTATTACACAAAGTTTGCTAGCAATACAATAAAATGCGCCAAATGGATAAAATTCAATGACTGCCAGCAAGTTTTTTATTCGACAACGTTTTAATGAACAAATTTTAAACTGTTTTAATGGTTACCTTAGCAACCACTTCGCCATGATGGCGCATTTGCATCACAAGTTCATTCGCCGTCTCATTCTCCACTTGCCAATCACCAGTAGCTTTTGGATTACCATTGGCGGTTACATTAATACTTTTATTTTTTAGGCGAATCATTGGAATGGTGTGTTTATAACCAGCGTGAGCCATACCAAGTATTTCGTGAGCAATTGCTAAAGCCTGAGCGCGATGTGGAGCGACATAACGGCAAGGCAGGCCATCAATACTAATACAATCACCAAGCGCGTAAATATGCGGAACGCTGGTTTGTAACGTTTCTGGATTGACTGCGATGCCAGTATGTTTGCTAAAAGCAACACCTGCGCGCACAGGCAATCTTTCATCCACCACAAGTCCAGTCGCGACAACCACCTCGTCAAAAATTAGGTTGTTTAGGGTTTGAGTTTGGCAATCTAGTAAACTGATTTGGTAGCCTTGTTTGGTCTGAATCAGCTCTTTAACCATGCTAGAGCCAAACCAATCAACACCAATTTTTGTAATTGCTTGCAAAACTTTTTCACCTGCAATTTTTGGCAATAAGCTCGCCAATGGTCTTGGATGTACATCAATTAAACTTACATGATGTCCAGCTTTAACTAAATCTTCAGCAAATTCAGTACCAATCATACCCGCCCCAATGATGGCAATATTTTTCTTACCATTGGTTAGGCGCTCTTGCAAGCCTGCAAATCGGCTTAAATGATTGATGTGCCACGCCATCTCTTTAGCGATAACATCAGGATAGGCAGGATTTGCCCCGATTGCCAAAACCAAATCATCATAACCAATATTACCACGAGTGGTATATACACTTTTGGCATTACTATCAATTGTGGTTACATAGGTGTGGGCAATCAGCTTGACTTTGTTATCAATCGCAGACTGCATACCACTGATACGCACCAAATCAGCAGGTGTTTTATTTTGACTAATAGCAACTGACAACATTGGCTTGTGGTAACGATCGCCACTATCAGCACAAATCAACGTAATAGGAATTTCTTTATCTAAAACGCGAATGGCATCAACTACACTCCAGCCAGCAAGTCCAGCTCCAATGATAACCACGCCTTTTTTGTTGTGCTGAAAAAAAAATGTATTGGCAACGGATGACGTCTTATCTTCTTCATAAGGTTCAAAATCGCTTTTTTTCACTCCACAAAGTGGGCAAACCCAATCATCAGCAATATCGTCAAAACGTGTTCCTGCAGGTATGCCATCTTCAGGGTCACCTGTTTCTTCATTATAAATATAACCACACGCACGACAAATAAATTTGCGCCATGCTCCACGTCCATCAGCTGGTAAATTAGTTGTTATTGTCATAATTGTGCCTTATTAAATATGAAATTCTAAATCGCTTTTTAATGCTGGCTCGCCCATTATCTGATGCGACAAATAACGCAAATGTTTGATTGCAGGGGTAACGATGGCAACAAACTGGGCTTCTCGCAGGCGTCTTTGTGGGGCTGCGGTCATTACATAACCCTTTGCTCCTTGGTGTAGTAATGCCGCTTGTGTGGCTCTTAGTGCCAGCATTGCTCCTTGTGTGCGCACATCCAAAACATCCAAAAAGAAATCTTTATCAGTGGCAAATGGTGTTTTAGCAAGACCTAATACCTTATTGACCAGCACATCAAATTCAAGCATTAAATTACCTGCCTGATCTTCCAAAAATGCGTTGCTGACTGCTACTGACTGCTTAATATCATCAATTGCTCCCAAAATAATTCCCGCGCCAATTCCCATTTGCATCAACACAAAGGCTCCCCGAATCCGTTCAATAAATTCCTTGCAAGGACTTGCAATTACTTCGGATACATCCACTGGATAATTCTCAAGCTCAATTCGCCATGTACTTGAACCTTCCATTCCTAAAAAGGTTGGACATTGATGAAGTTGCCACTTGTTCGCTCTTTCTTGGTCAAATTTTAATAAGAAAAACACCTGCTCATTTGTGCCTTCAACGCTAGCAACTGCGCCGCAGTACTGATTGGGAGCAATATGGCTAATCCAAGGCAATGTGCCTGATACTTGATAGTTTTTACCGTCCCTTTTGGCGCGAAAAATCATGGGCTCAATATTTGCCCAAGACTTCATTGGGTTGGATAATGCCGTGCCACCAAACGTATTAGCCAGAGTGTGATTGTTTAAAAATTCGCCCTTTAAAAGTGCATTATCTGATTGGTCTAAATACAAGCCGCACACCTGATGACACCACGTCAAAAATGCACTCGTGCCACACACACGCCCGACTTCAGCATTTGCTAAAATCGCTAAATCCAAACGGTTGCCATACTGATTTAGATGGGGAGCAAATACCCCAACTTGACCCAATTTTTGCATTTGAGCCAAAGGATAATAACCCTGGTCAATTTCCAAAACTTTTGGGGTAAATTCTGTTTGAGCGACCTGACCAACTGTGTTTAAAAACTGAACATCATCAACAAATGAAAAAGACATAACCGTCTCACTTTTTAAGATAAAAGTTCATTATAAACACTAAACATCCATTATCAAACGCCCATTTTTACAAATCATTAGGTAAAAATGGAATAATTGAATTATTATGAATATCAATTTTGGCATAATCTAATGGCTAGTTTAGCCATGGATTCAAAATATTAAAAGCAGACATTTGTAAATTAGATATAATAGTTGGTTAAATTTTAACTAAATTTTATTATTATTGTTTATTTTTTAATCTAAAAAACTGCAAAATAAACTTTTATTGCAGTTTATCGGTATTTTTGTTGTTACTTCTAGTAACAAAGTGTTATGATATGTAAACACATTATCGATAACATTGAAAATATCTAATTATTATTTATTACTAAAGAATGAATACACAACTTATTTTAATTGCTTTAGGTGGATTAATTGGCGCAGTAGCGCGATTTGGTCTATCTTTACTGTTTGTATCTGCATCAGGGCAGTTTCCCTACGCAACTTTAATTGCAAATTTAGTGGGCTGTTTTTTGGCGGGCGTATTGCTTGCCATTAACCAAAAAACTGGAGTGCTAAGCCACGAATGGCGGGCGTTTTTGGTAACTGGCGTTTTAGGTGGCTTTACTACCTTTTCGGCTTTTGGCATAGAAACGTTTTCATTTTTACAGCAAGGGCTTATTTATCAGGCGGTTTTATACATTAGTTTAACTGTTGTTGGTGGTTTATTAACTTTAAGCCTTGCTCATCTTTTAACCACTGGATTTTTAAGTAAATAAATATTTTTACTCAAAATAAATTATTAAAACGCATTTAAATATTCGTATAATCAATAATAAAAGCCACCTAAATAAAGTGGCTTTATTTAATTAACATTTAGTTATACCGCACACACTGATTCAATAATATTTAAATCAAAACCTGATACATTAAATTTAGCGGGACTGGATAATAAGCGCATATCACGAACATCAAGCAGTTTTAAGATTTGGGCGCCCACGCCAATACTGCGATAAGGTTCACTTGCATCATGAATGTTTGGCTGGGTATTTTGTTTGCTTAAAGCGCGATTTAAATCAATAGGCTGACCATTATCTATCCACACAAACACCCCATGTTCACTTTTAGCAATTTCTGCCAATGCTGATTGGATGCTCCAACTTTGCTTTTCAGTTTTTGCAGCAAACAAATCTTTTAATGGATTTAAACTGTGTACACGCACAGTAGCAATATTATCTTTGGGTGTACCTTTGACTAATGCAAAATGAGTTTCGCTAGCGCCATATTCTTGAAAACGATACAGTTTAAAAGCTCCAAAATCACTGTCAAAATCACAACAGTCCAACAATTCAACTGTTTGCTCATTAGTCATGCGATAATGAATTAAATCAGCAATCGTGCCAATTTTTAATCCATGTTCTTTGGCGAATACTTCCAAATCATCACGTCGCGCCATCTCGCCATCTTCTTTGATAATTTCGCAAATCACCGCGGCAGGTTCAAGCCCCGCCAGCCTTGCCAAATCACAACCTGCCTCGGTGTGTCCTGCTCTGTGCAGCACACCACCTTTTTTTGCCATAATTGGAAAAATATGTCCTGGCTGAACAATATCGCTAGGTTTGGCATAAGGCGCAACTGCCGCCTGAACAGTTCTGGCTCTATCGGCTGCTGAAATGCCTGTGGAGACGCCTTCGGCTGCTTCAATAGACAAAGTAAAATTGGTGCTAAACTTCGCTCCATTTTTATCACTCATCAGTGGCAAATTTAGCTGCTGACAACGCGCTTCAGACAACGTCAAACACACCAAGCCACGCGCATGAGTAATCATAAAATTAATATCTGATGGCTTGACGTGAACTGCTGCCATCACAATATCACCTTCATTCTCGCGGTCTTCATCATCCATTAAAATAACCATTTTACCAGCTTTAATGTCGTCAATGATTTCTTGGATTGTGTTAAATGTCATGACTATGCCTTAACCTTAATGAATAAATTTTTAAAAACTGTAAAATAACGCTGCTTGTATGGGGTCAATTTGGCATATTATAAGGGTTTTTAATAAATTAATTATTGATTTGATGGATTTTTACCATCAATCATTCATCGCCAAAGAGCTGATGACTAATCAAATCCAAATTTGGTACAACCAAAAGCTCATCGCCAATCTTTACTGCTTGATACACATAATCTTCATCATCATGTTTATTTGCCAAAATCTTTGGCAAGGCATTTTTGATATTAGCTCGCTCCTCTTCATCCAGCTCGCAGTCTTTTACATCTGAAATTTTAACTCTTAAAGTAGTAATTTCTCCTGCTGTCTGAAGTGCCAAACGATGTTTATCGCTATTACCCTCCAAAATAACTAAAAACTGCGCCTCAACTTCTTGCGGAATCAAATGATACACTAGCAAATCTTGGCGAACGTCGTCATGCACCCAAGTATAAGTATCAATTCTTGCAGTTTGTGGCAAAGTTTGTAAAATCAAGCAAGTTGGTAAAACCCAATTTGGCTGCCCAAGCGTTGGAATAATGCTGACTTCTAATGTGCCATTTTCTGGCGTTAATAGACTGACCGCTTCAAATTGATGTTTTTTAACATTTTTCATAAAAAATCCCCAAATAATACGCTAAAGTTTTATTGATTTTATCATCCAATCTTGTTTAATGTGATGCATTAACCACAGTGATAACTTGATTGGCAAGCTCAATGGGTGTACCAACAAATTGACAATATCCTGAATCAATGATTGCCTTTGGCTGACTAATACAGCTACTACTGGCAAGACTTTGCGCCCAAATATGGCTTGAATTAGATCTTGTTTCAGATAAATATTTTGAACCATCATCACCCATGCCCGAAAAAATAATGCTAATAAGTTCATTGTTGTACACATCACTCATATTTTTTAAGATGGCACTGATATTAGGCTGATAACCATCGCCCCAATCCTGATTTTGTAAAAAAATTCGCCCATTGCTATCAAAGATAATTTTACGGTCAATCGGTACAATTAAGCAGCTGCCAGAACGTAAACTTTGATTTGTTGTAATCACCTGACAATGCCAATCGTTATTTTGGGTAAGTGTTTTTGGCAGTGTATGAATCATTTTGGCATCAAAATGATACGCCACCACAATTGCTACAGGCATTTGGGCGGGCAAATGTGATAAAAAATCTTTTAACGCTGAAATTCCGCCCATGGACGCACCCAAAAGCAACACATAACGCCATGGTTTTGGAGTGGTTTGTTGGATTTTTTGAATCTGGGGCAAATTAAGACGCTGACGCAACTGGCGAATCAGTGCATTTTGCCATTTTTGATAGGCTTGAAGATTACTTAAATTGGGCGCAGGAGTAAACCCCACCAAGACCAAATATGGCTGATTACTATCAACTGCATCTTGTAACTCACCATCAAAATGCACATCAATCAGCCAAATTAAACGTTTGGGCAGATTGGCAGTTTTCCCGTTTAATACCTGCTCGGCACTAAAACAGCCGAGCAATTTTAAACCAAATTCATGCAGTGTATCATCAAAAGCAAAAAACTGACTTCGATCATCGCACACCACCACAACCAAAGGTCTGTTTTTGCTAGAAGCATCGAGCATTTAATCAATCCGCATCGTCTTGCAAGTCTAAAATATGATGAATACGTGCCAGCAAGTCCGCTTCTTGGAAAGGTTTGCCCATATAGTCATTCACACCAATATCAAACGCACGTTCTCGATGTTTTTCGCCAGTTCTTGATGTAATCATGACAATGGGTAGATTTTTTAGGCGGTCACTGTTTCTAATTTGGGTTGCCACCTCAAAACCATCCATACGCGGCATTTCAATATCCAAAAGCATCAAATCAGGCAAGGTGTCTTGGAGTTTTTCCACCGCATCCACACCATCTTTAGCAACCACCACATCAAAGCCATGACGCTCTAAGAAGCGAGAAGTTACTTTACGCACTGTAACCGAATCATCCACCACCATAATTAGGTCTCTATGGCTAGCTTTGACAACTTTTTTGCTGATATCTCGACGTTGACGTGATACCCGCATTAGTGCTAATAAATCTAGAATCAACATTACTGAACCATCGCCCATGATGGTTGCTGCCGAAATCCCTGATAAATGCGATAACTGACGACCTAAGGGCTTAACCACCACTTCGGTGCGTGAGCCAATAATCTCATCAACCTGTAAAGCCAGATGCTGACCAACACGGTTTTTAATAATAATAACTGGCAAACTAGACTCTGAATCGTTGCTAAAATCATTATTGTTTAAAATTTCATCAAGATAACGCAATCGATATGGCTTATCTTCAATTACAATCGCGTCTTTATTCCAGCGATAATAGGTTCTTAATTCTTGAAGGTCTACTTGTACCACTCTATCAATCTGAATCAAAGGAATGGCATATTGACGGTCGCCAACACGAACAACCAAAGTATCTGACATCGCCACTGTCAAAGGCACACGGATAATAAATTTAGAACCTTTGCCACGCTCTGATTCAATAGCAACTGTACCACCAAGTTCACGTACTTGGGCGCGTACCACATCCATACCAACGCCACGACCTGAAATCTGAGTAACTTTATTGGTTGTAGATAAGCCGGCATTGAAAATGTACTGCATGATGTCGTTATCGCTCAAACGTTCATCTGGACGAATCAGTCCTTGAGCGATTGCTTTTTTACGAACCGCTTCCACGTCAACGCCCGCACCATCATCTGACAATAAAATCACCACTTCATTGCCTTCGCGTTGAACTTCTAAAACCACTTGACCTGTTGCTGATTTACCAATCTCACTGCGATAATCGGGATATTCAATACCGTGGTCTATCGCGTTTCGTAACATATGTTCTAGTGGTGAAGTAATGCGGTCTAGGATATTTCTATCCATTTCATCGTCTGCGTTAATAACGGTTAATTCCACACTCTTACCAAGTTCGCCCGCCGTTTGACGAACAATGCGTTGTAGACGTGGGGTCAGTCGAGAAAACGGCACCATACGCGAATTCATCAAATTGTCTTGCAATTTTGCTTGGGTGCGTGCTAATTGCAATAACAAATTTTCACTGTCGCGAGTTTTTTCAAGCAACGTTGTTTTAATATCCAAAATGTCCGATGCAGATTCTGCAAGTGATTTGGATAATTGATTTAGAGAAGAATATTGGTCCATCTCCAACGGGTCAAAACCTGCATCCAATTCTTGCTCATCCAGCTGAGCAATGATTTGAGCCTCAAGTTCAATATCCATACGGCGAAGTTGGTCAGACAAACGTTGAGCGGTCGCCCCCATCTCTTCAATGTTACCTGTTAAGCTCACCATATTCATCTCAACACGAGCACGGTTGATTGCTGCTTCACCAGATAAATTAATCATCTCTTCCATTAAAGGTGCTGAAATACGAATCATCTCAGCAGCGGTCGTGCTTTCAGTTTGCTCGCCAAACGCACCTTTCATTGGTGGCATTTTTTCAATGCTGTAGGAAGATTCCTCTTCTTCTGCCTGATAATTTACATCTAAAACAGGTTTGGCTGTTAAAGTTTCTAAATCACGCTCTAATGAAACTTGTGGAACATGGGTTAAACTGTCAGGATTTTGGATAAATTGATGCAGCGCCTCAATCAGCTCCGTTGGCCGTGGCGGATTGTATTGCTGTTCCAAAAGCCCAACAGCGGCACTAATCCAGTCATGGCAAGCATACAGAAGCTCGGTTATCATAGGCGTAACAGGTTTGCGGCCATGACCCAAATCTTCATAGATAGTTTCCATTTCATGCGCCAAGTCCGCCATGCCATTGGCAGATACCATTCTAGCACCACCTTTGATGGTATGCAGTTTACGCTGAAGCGAATGCAGTGTTTGGCTATCGGTGGTATCATTGCGAAATACTCCAAACTCTTCACTACTGCTTTCTGCTAGGTCTTTTGCTTCTTCTAAAAATACTTCCAAAATATCCATGTCAGGTACATTGCCCTGCCATGAATCTTCAATTAATTTTTTAACATCAACCAAAGCAGGCTGACTTTGGGTGGCTTCATTGTCTGTTTGATCATCATCAATAAATTCATCTTCTTCTGGTTCGTCAGTTTCTTCAATGACAGGTGCATAAACCGCTGCATCATCTGGTACTGCCACCATGGATAAATATTGATGCAGCTCACCGATGGTGCGCTCAGCAAAAAATGACTGTTTTTTACTATTAATCATTTCAAGTTGTAGCGACAACACATCCATCAATTGACTAATGATTGTAACCCAACCTGTGCTGGCAATGATTTTTTTATCCAACAATTTTTGAAAAACTGCTTCAATCTCATCTGCCAAATCACCCACACTCATAATGCCAGCGAGTCTTGCACCGCCTTGGATGGTATGCACATAGCGATACAATGATTGAACATACTGATTATTCTTAGGATTTTGATGCCAATCAACAACTACTTGGGTCATTGACTCATCTAAAGACAAAGCTTCATCTAAGAAAATTTGCAGTAACTCATCATCCGTATAAATATTTTCAAAAATTAGCGTTTCTTCGGTTTGTTGTGGTTTATCCAAAATCTCTGGAACTTGGTTTTCTAATTGAGCCGTTTCTTTTAAATGTTCTTGACGATGATAATCAACCGTATGTTTTACAACATTATCATTGAGCGCCTGAAGCACCTCATCATCCAAATGCAGCGACATACTGCCCGCCAATGAGTCAAACAATCCAATCAACTGATGATGCACATTTAATAGCTGCTCCACAAATTCATCGTGCATACATGCTGGGTATTGTTGTGCAAGTTGATAGGTTTCTCTTAAAGCAGATAGCACACGTTGAAATTTGCGACGATTTTGAGTTCGCGCTGACAAAACCTCAATTTCGGCAAGCTGCTGATTGGCATACACCACAATATCACTATCGGTTGCAATGGATGATTTTAGGTCAATTTCAGCATCAATCAGTGTATCAATTCCTTGAATTAACTCACTAACGCCAAGTTCTTTTTGGTCATCCTTAGGCAGTAACAGTTGCAAAAGCTGTTTATCTTCTTCCATTTGCTGATGCGACTGGTCTTCTTCGGGATTTTCATAAGCCGCCAAATGCGCCTCAATAAGCAAAACCGCCTCATGCAGCGCTGATAGATGGGTTTGGGTCATTGGCGTTTCGTGCTGCTGCAAATCTTGCAATACTCGCTCAATGATTGCTCCAACCTCACCCACACCCGTCAAAGGTGCTAACCCGGAAGCTCCGCGTAAAGTATGGAACACTCGCACAATCTTATCATTAACTGGCACACTAACGGCATTTTTATTTTCCTCTAAAAATGCTTTGACCTGCGCTAAAAGCTCTTTACCTTCTTCAATAAAGATGCCACAAAGCATTTCTTCTTCTTCACTTTCGGCACTGCCTGCAGGGGCGTTTTGGATAAGCTTACCTATTTGCTGTAAAGAACTAAGCGCTTGTAAACTGGATTTGGTTCTAAGTTCGGCAATTTCGGGTTTTTCAAAACCATCATCAAGCTGCCAATCAGCAACCACATAATCAGCATTGGCAAACACTCTATAGTCAAATTTATTGGCAAGTCCTTTGCTGTAAGCATGGCAAGCTGCACGCCATAAAAGCATTTTTTCTGGATAAGAATCTTTATGGTGTTCAAAAATTGCAACTAACCCTGAAAATTCAGCTAAAACTTCATAAATCAGGGTGCACATGCCTTCATTAAGTGTGATTGTCTTATCTAAGATGCGGTTCATCATATTTTCAACCGCCCAAGCCAGCTCTCCTAGTTCCATTGCGCCAACCATGCGTCCAGAACCTTTTAAGGTATGAAAGCCTCGGCGTACATCCACCAAAAGTCCGGCTTGACTGCGGTCAGCCAGATACGATTTAAACATTGGAACAATATCATCTAAAACTTCATGAGCTTCCTCAATGAAAATTTCTTTAATATCATCATCAACATCACCCAGCGTTGATACCAAAGGTTTTTGAGCCTCTTCCATAAATGGCAATAGTACGCCTAAATCGCCACTTTCGCTTTGATTGGATTTATTAGCAATATCTGGAGAAGTATCAGAAGGTTTTTCTGATATAGTGATTAAATTTTCAGCGCCAAAATTTTCATCCATCAAATCTGCTGTTTCAGAAAATTCATCAAGTAAAATGTCAGATTGAGTTTGGTTGTTTTGTAAGCCGACCTCATCGTCATTGGCTGGCAAATTATTTGTTTGTTTAATATCTTCTTGTATTGGCAAATCTGTGTTTATTAAAGCTTCATCTTTGGCGCTTAAGGTTTGTATATCAAAAATTGCCGCGTCAAAGTCTGCTTCAAGCACTGCATCTGATGTAGTATTTTCATCCGATGTATTTTTTTGAATATCTAAATCATGAGTGTTTAAATCATCATCACTAATACATTCATTGTGTGCGCCACTTTCGGCATTTTCCTCAGTGATAAATGGTTTTTCAGCTACAGCATCTGACCCAATAGATGCCACATCTTTAATTAAATCATCATCTACTAAAGTTTTAGTATCCACTTTTACCTGAATGGCTGGCTGATTAAGAGACTGTTTTGTTGGCAACCCTTCTTTTAAAGGACGGCCTTTAAGCAGATTTTGAGCTTGGGCAATGATAGCAAGGTTATCAACGCTGGGCGGGTTTCCAGCGGCAAAATCTTGCACCATTATTGGCATAATATCGGTTGCATCCACCACCAAACCAACCATTTCCTGACTGGAGTTGATGCTGTGGTCTAATACTCGATTGAGCATATTTTCAATAGACCAAGCCGTTTCACCAACATTGTACGCACCCACCATGCGCCCCGAACCTTTTAAGGTATGGTAGCCACGACGAATTTCTTTTAAAGATGGCAAATCGTTGCCACCTTTTTTATTTAGGGTAGCCAAATGAACGTGAATTTCATCAATAACTTCATCCGCTTCTTCTACAAAGATTTCTCTAAATTCTGCATCAAAACTAAAATCATCAGCTTTGATATTTGCTTTGATGGTATCATAAAGCAGATTTTGACTATCAGAAACGGACGAATTTGGTGATTCTGATGTGTTGTTCTTGGTATCATCTGACCCAACCAAATTCATGGCTTTGACAGCGTCATTTGCCAAGTGATTATTGTTATTATCACCATCTGACAAACTGATGCTTGGTAAAGATAAAATATCTGTTAACAAAATATCGTGGCTTTTGCTTTCATCATTTAGTAGTGTATCACTGGCGGTTTTAATCTCAGGTTGATAATTAGTTTGAAAATGTGGAACCGTGGTAATGCTGGTAATAGCTGAATCGCCTGAATGTATGAATTTTTGAATCACAGGTTTGGGCTCAGATTCAACAAAAATTACATCTTCAACATCATTGGTATCTCTATAACTACCCAGATTTAGCGTGTAAGTGTGTATCACTTCGCCCGATACTGGCTGTTTTTCACCATTATCGTCATATAAAATAGTATTTTCGTGGGATCTAAGCAGTTTAACATAAATGTCAAACAGTTCTAATACATCCTCATTTTTATCTTCTAAGTCATTAATGATCGCAAATGATGCATCTATGCTTTCTTGGGTTTTAACCAACAGCGCATCATCGAAAACCTGTCTGGATAAATTATCCAAAAACATCTCAAACAAAGCCAGTCCGTCAGCAATGTCATGAGCAAGCTGCCAACTAATACGCGTGGGAGCTTTTTGAGCCAGTGTTGAAAACATGTTACCCAATTGACGGCTTACTTCCGCCACTTTGGTTAATTTCATTTCTTCAAAATAGTAATTTAGCTGCTCTAAGCTATCGTCATCGGGTAAGTCATTTAAGTTTTTGGTATCAAGATAGGTAATAAAGCTGTTTTTAATTTCTTCTAAAGCAATGGAAACCATGCTCAAAGAACTGTCTGAATTCACCTCATTAAAACCATTGGTTTGGATAGCATGATGTGTTTTTTCAATGGTACCAATCAGTTTGGTAATTCTTTGAACAAGATTTTCTTTGATAACATCAAAACTTTCTTCGCTGATGTTAGCACCCGTTGTATAATCTATCACATCTTCTAATTCACGGGCATAAAAAGTCCAACCGCGATTTTCTAGACGCTTGTGTAATTTATTTAGAATGTCAAAGCAAATTCTGTCTTCATCAAGCGCTTTAATTGTTTGTTGTAATAAATCAACCGCATAAGTAAACAACGTCTGCTCTAAAATCACTCCATCATCAATGTTGTTCAGTAATTTTTGAGCAGATTTGTCTTTTTTGGGCAAACTTGCTAAATTGATATACAAATCAATAAACGCATTTTCCAACCATAATACATCTAAAATTGGCAAATCTTGACTAAAATCCAAATGAAATGCTCGTTCAAGTTTTAGCAAAATATATCGGTCATCTTCACGCAATGTGTCTGTTGTTGCATCATTAACGTTTGTATTAGCACTTAAATTATTAGCAATATTATCAATTAAAATCAGTGAAAATAGCCATAATTTTTTCAAGATTCCAGAACTTACCTGGGTTAGACGCAGCGTAATTGTTCGCAAACCTGTCAAAATCAGTGTGATGTTTTGCTGATGGTCTAATAGTTTTTCTGCCAATGCATGCCAATCATTATTTAATCTTTCAAATTCACCATCGGTTAATGAATCAGATGCTGTCAAGTCATCAAATTCTACTTGCTTGCTAAATTTTATATCTCGGGCTGCCTGCCAAATATTTTCTGGCGGAACATCAATACCCATCTGCACCATAACCAGCTGCAAATAATGCGCACGTAAATTTAGTAAGTTGTAACGCAAATATCCAGATTTAATAAAGTGATTAAATTCATATTGTAAAAGCTTACTGGCGTGCAAAACCACAGGTAAAAACAAAGTGGCTACTTCTTTATTAGCGACCTGTTCTGCCACAAACGAGATGGTTGCTGCCAACCGCTCAAACTCTGGAACTTTTGCAATTGTAAACACACGGCGGATATTTTTGTACTCAGCACTAATGTACAGCAAATATTCATTGACGTCAGTAAACGAATAGTCATATATTGCGTTCAGCTGCTGACTTAGTGGTGCGTTCAACCACTCCAAGGTAGTTAAATTATTGGACTGTGTGATATGCATATTGTTCTCGCATGGCAAAACGCCAAGTTAGCGTATAAAATCGAATTACTTTTAAATACATTTTGTAAATATATTTATTAAAATGTATCTTGACAGATAAATCGTGCAAAATATCGTATCTTTTTTATTTTGTCAAATACCCAATTGTGTAAATTGCGGTCATAATAACAGGTTATTCTGCAAATTTTTAGGGGGTCTAGATAAAATTTTTGTACTGAGCATTCACAAATAATGTTTGACAAAATAAAAAAATATCAAACTTTTATCATTGATAATTTTACATGTTGATTTAGACTGGTGCAAAAACTATACCCATAAGCCAATCTAAAAACATTTTTAAAAACAAAAAAGCCAAACCAAGTCAAAGACTTGGTTTGGCTAACCATCTCGATTACAATGTAAGAGTTGCAATTTCCTCATCATTAGATAATTTAAAACCTGATACTGATTTTTGTAATTCGGCTGCCATTTCATTTAGACGACCCACCGAACGAGCAGTTGCCATTGTTCCAGATGATGTTTGAGAAGTAATGTCTTGAATCACGCCCATGGTATTTGAAATGTGGCTAGCTGAAGTTGCTTGCTGACGGGCAGCGTTAGAAATATTTTCAATCAAATCAGCCAGTGTATGCGATACGTTTTGCACTTCATCAAGAGCCTCCCCTGCGTCTTTGGCAAGTTTTGCTCCTTTTACCACTTCAGATGTGGTTGACTCCATAGATGAAACCGCTTCATTGGTATCTGCCTGAATGGTTTTTACCAAAAGTTCAATCTGACGTGTTGCAGCCGCTGAACGCTCCGCCAAGCGCTGAACCTCGTCAGCAACCACCGCAAAACCACGACCAGCCTCGCCTGCCATCGATGCCTGAATAGCAGCATTTAGCGCCAAAATATTGGTTTGTTCAGCAATGTCATTAATCAAGTTTACGATATTACCAATCTCTTGTGATGATTCGCCCAAACGCTTAATACGTTTTGATGTTTCTTGAATTTGGTCGCGAATGATATTCATACCCTCAATAGAACGGTGTACCGCTTCTGCTCCATTGTGAGCAATCGCAACCGAACGCTGGGCAACGTTGGCAGATTCTAAGGCGTTACTAGAAACTTGGTCAATAGATACCGCCATTTGACTGATTGCTGCAGATACACCAGCAATTTCTTGGGCTTGCTGCTCTGATGCATCAGCAAGTTCTACAGCGGTCATCTGGGTTTGCTGAGACGATTGAGCGATACGGTCTGAAGTATCATTAATGGCAAGCACCAGTTTTCGCAATTGGTCAATAGCAAAGTTTACTGAGTCGGCGATTGCTCCTGTAAATTCTTCAGTTACTGTAGCACTAACGGTCAAATCCCCTTCCGCCAAATCACCCAATTCATCCAACAAACGCAAAATCGCCGCTTGTGAATTTTTTTGCTGTATCTCCATACGCTGGACACGGTCAGACTCTAAGCGAGCAAGTTCGGCTTCGGTTTCCATTGCTTGACGCTGGCGCATTGCTTCTTTTTCAAGCACCATACGTTCGGTACGGCTACGATTTTTAAATAATTGTACCAGTGCATACATTGCTAAAAGCAATGTTAAAATTGCTAAAATTGCAGGGACTGAAATGGTTTTTTGTGAAACAATACCACGTTCTACACTCAACAATTTTTCTTGCGTGGTTGCCGCTAAATCATTTAAATCTTGAGCGGATTGACGAGCTTGGATTGCAGGGCTGCTAAGATTATTGATGCTTGATACCACAGGTAAAATCATGCGTTCATGAATGGCATGAATGTTTTGTAATTCTTGAGCAGCTTGCGGATAGCTGGTTTGCTGGTTTGCTAAGCGAGTACCAAAATCACTCACTAATTGTTTAAATGTTTCTGGGCTTGTACTGACCGTGCTCACCAGTCCCGTCATGGATTCACCAATACGCTCAAGCGCAATGATTTGCAGCTGAATATCACGCACCGTATTGGTTGGCATACCTGATGTTATGGCTTGTTCTGACAACTGCATATATAAAGACTGCATCTGAGTGGTGGCGTCTTTCACTTGTTTTTGTAAGTCTTGCAATGCATTGATGTCATTTTGATGCTCAATCACATAAGTGGCGCTTTGTTTTTTAGCTTGCCAATTTTCACTTAATTCATTAAATAAAGACTGATGACCGATTAAACTGTTTTTTTGTAAATGTGCTAATGTAGTTTCATAAGATTGAACATCATTAGCCAATCTAGTATAAGCTTGACTACTAAGCTCATAATCTTTGGAAAATGTTGCATCATTAACATCACGTACAATATTGGTTGCACTAACTTCTAAACGACTAACATTGCCCAAATAATCTGTAATTCGAGATAGAGAATAAATCAGCCAAATAAAACTAATGACTGAAATTGCACCACAAACAACCAATGCCACCCACCATTTTTTTTCATTCACTGTAATGGGCGCAACCAAGACTGATTCAGTATCGCTCATGATACTTTCCCTCTAAATAATAAATACTATACAAAATTACAGGCAAAAGACCCCAAACACATTAAAAAATGCGTTTTTTATTTATTAGGCGAATTTATTTTTTTAGTCAGCTTAGTTTAACTTGCCGCTGCATTTAAATAATCTGCGCTGGCACACAATAAAGATGGCATCATAACAAACCATTCTTTATTGTCTTTAACAAAGACCCCATGATTGTAGGGTGCAAAAGGCGAATCTTCATTAATCGCTCTTGCCTGATAATGACTTTCTGAAAATTGTAAAATTCCTAATACCTGGTCTACCAAAATTCCTGAAAATATGCCTTCTTCATCTATTACCAAAACTTTACGGTTTTTTAGACGTTCATGGCTTTGAAGTCCTAAAAATTTAGCAAAATCCACTAACGGTAAAAGCCGACCGCGTACATTCGCGACACCCATTAACCAAGGTTTGGTTAAGGGAATTGGCACCACATCAGGTAGTGCCAAAATCTCAGAAATTTCACCCATTGGTGCAACTAATTTTTGTCCTGCTACTTCAAAAGCGATGCCCGTCCACTGGTGCGTATCATTATCATGACGACCTGTCGTACGCGCTTTAGCCAAGTCAGCAAGACGAAGTAATTCAATAAAACCTACAGAAGCCACATTTACCCCAATACTGAATGAATGACGTTAATAAGTTCGTCTTCTTTAATTGGTTTTACCAAATACTCTTTAGCACCTTGACGTTTTCCCCATACGCGGTCAGTTTCTTGGTCTTTGGTACTGACAATAATCACAGGAATATGCGATGTGGCAGCGTCACGGGTAATTTTACGGGTTGCCTGAAAACCATTCATCTCAGGCATCACAATATCCATCAAAATTGCATCTGGCTGATACTCTAAAGCTTTTGTGCAACCTTCTTCGCCATTAAATGCTTCTATTACTTCAAAGTTATGTTTACCCAAAATTTCCCGAAATCTTGCCATTTCTAGCGGGGAATCATCTACGACCAATATTTTTGCCATCACAAATCTCCAGGTTGACTAGGTTATTAAGTGAAATGGCAAGTTTAACGGTAACGGCTGATGGTTGCAAATAAATCTTCTTTACTAAAAGGCTTGGTGAGATATTCATTTGAACCTACAATGCGACCACGAGCCTTGTCAAACAAACCATCCTTTGATGATAACATGATTACAGGTTTAGATGAATACTCTGGGTGATTTTTAATCATAGTACACGTCTGATAACCGTCCAAACGAGGCATCATAATATCCACAAAAATAATATCGGGGTTAGTTTCAACGATTTTAGACAATGCATCAAAACCATCAACAGCAGTAATGACTTCGCAACCTTCTTTTTGTAATAGGGCTTCAGCTGTGCGTCTGATGGTTTTTGAGTCGTCAATAATCATTACTTTTAAGCCAGCGAAATTACTCATGTGACATTTTCCTTATTTGGTGACATAACACCAAAAAATATTAAACAAATAATCAAAATCTTTAAAATAATTCATCGGCGCTGAAATAATGCCAATAAATAACCAGAATAACATTTTTATCACATTTAATAAAAATTTTCTAGCACTTTTTAATAATATGAAGGTTTAATTACAAAAAAGTAAAAATTTAGAAATATCAGTGGCTTTAAATACTTTATTATCAATGAATTATCAACAATTTATTATTGTACAAATTATGTATAAATAATACACAATTATGAAATATTTTGGTTAAAAACAAACCTTTTTAATCTTAAACAAATATGTTATTATGCAGCGTCATCAATTAAATATATTCAAATGAATGCTTATCTTGCTGTACTGCTTATAAGTACCATATTAGCTGTAATAGTCAGTTTATTTGCTTTTGAAGTTTCTTATCATAATAATCACACTTTATTTTTTGACGTTCATAAAACCCCAAAACCCAGTGCTGCTGACAATGCCAAAATTCATATTGACGCCCGCACCATCACCCTAACCAAAACTCATCTTGCTGAGATAAAAACCGAACTGTATCAACCTAGTTTTCGTTTAGAAGGCGTTGTAGACGCCCATCAATACATCACTTTACATCTGCCTGATGATGGCAAACTAAGCACCATTGAAGTTAAAATTGGTCAGCGCGTTAGCCCCGGTGATGTCATCGCCACTTTTGTTCAACCAACACCCATTATTGATTTAATTGATAATAATTATTTGGATAATCAATCAAATGATTCTAACAAAACAACCAACATCAAAGAGCAAACCAAAGAGCAAACAGATAAAACTTTAGAATCTTTAACCGAAACTAGCACCAGAAATATTGCAATAATCGCTCCAACTTTTGGTTTTATCGCCAAGATATTTACAAGATATCCGCAAAATAACTACAAAAAATCGACACCTGTAGCGCTTATCGGCGATGATAGCCAATTCAAACTAGTTAGCGTGTTACCAAAGTCATACAAACGTTTTATCAATGATGAAAAATTAGTCAATTTTACCACAAAAGATGGTCGTAAGTTTATTGGTCAAATCAACAAAATTGATAAATCTGTACAAAATTTGGCAAATTTTGGATTTAGTGGCATTCAAATCCACATTTTGATTCCCAAAGACGAAGCTGAAAAAGCCAAATTACATATTGGTGATAAAGTCAGCGGCTCTGTAGAATATGGGCAACTGACTACAGGAGTTTTAGTGCCTGCTTTTGCCGTTTTTGACAACGCTCAATCGCCTTTTGGTCTAAATACACTAAAAAAACCTCCCTACAAACCCATCACCCCACTGCATGCCTATGTTTGGGAGGTTGGTCAAGATGGTTATATAACTCTTGCCCCGGTTGATGTGATTGAATACCGACCAAAAAGCGATCAATATTTGGTTTCAGGAGTTACTTTAACTGGACTGATTGTACTAGCGGACTTGCCCAAAAATGCTCAAAACAAATTGGTAAAGCTGGAGGGTTTTTAAGTTTATAAACCCAAAATACTTTTATAACCAGACAACAAGCAGTAACGTTTATTTACAATTTATATCGGATTTATCAAAAACCTACTTGGAACATTAAAAAACGTTCTTTTTTTGTAGTATCGGCGGATTGCCCCTTGCTAAATACATCAAAGATTGGCAAGATACAACAGCTGTTTATTTGCAGGCTTAGTTTGTGTATTTGCACGGTAACGCCCTAGATTCAACCGTATCGCACCCAAAATAACTGTGCATTACAGGATAATTTTACACATTTTACAACAAATAAGGTTAAAATATGAGCAAACAAATTTTATTAATTGAAGATGACCCTGATTTGGCGGAACTTATCAGTGAATACTTATCCATGAATTACTACGAAATTCATCATGCGCCAACCGCTCAGGAAGGTTTGGATATTTTGGACACCAAAGAACGTGATATTAACCTAGTTGTGCTGGATTTAATGCTGCCTGATATGGATGGTATGCAGGTTTGCCAAAAAGTTCGCGCCTCTAAAAACACACAAATCAACAAAGTGCCCATCATCATGTTGACCGCCAAAGGCGATACCACTGACCGAGTGTTAGGACTTGAAATGGGCGCTGATGATTACATCTCTAAACCTTTTGAGCCACGTGAGCTTTTAGCACGCATTCGTGCGGTATTGCGCCGACATGAAACCCCAAATCAAGCCGATACCAATTCTGGTAGTTTGACTTTTGGACGTTTGACCGTATTTCCAGACAGTCATGAAGTTACCATTGATGATAAAATCGTTCGTCTAACCACACATCAATTCCAACTTTTACATTATTTTGCCACACATGCAGGCAAAGTGTTAAATCGTGAACAACTGTGGCAAGCCATGCCAAACGATGACAGTTCTGAAAATATTGACCGTGCTATTGATGTACACATCTCTCGCTTGCGTGCCTTGATTGAAGACAATCCACGCCAACCTAAACGTATTATCACTGTTCGTGGCGTTGGCTATCAATTTGCCACTGACCAAGTATAGTCAAACCTTTTTATCAAAACCATCAGCTTGCTGGTGGTTTTTGACTTGAAGTCTTTTTGTTTACTGATGATTTCCCATGAAAAACCCGACTTCTAACGCACAAACAGAACCCGATTTTGGTATTCATTCTTTATTTGCGCGGCTATTTATCAGTGTGTTTTTAGCATTGATTATCTTTGCTATTGCTATGGTGTTACTTGCTCAGCTTACTCACAACAATTCAGACAGCATTCGCTCTAAGGTTATTGCAGGTCAAATTCTTCATCAATTAGACCCATTGCTTGTTGAAATTGACAAACACAGCCATGAAGGCAGACGTGTACAAGCACGTTTTGTACTGGCAATTGTTAAAAAAAGTTTTGATATTTTTGATGAAAGTTTAAACGCTAAAATTGGTTTATATGACCCTTCAAGACGGCTTTTAGTGCAAACTGAAAACTCTGAACTTCCTCAAAAGTTATTGTTAGAAACTTCTTGGGTGTCAAGTATTGTACCAACTTTGATTGGTGATAGTCGCCCTTATGTAACCGTGGTTAGCAATACAGGATATATCTTATGGTATGAAAACCGCAATCCGCCAAAAGAATCGCCATTTTTAGGCATGTTCAACTTATTTACTGGCACGATGTTATTAATGATTATCATGACCGCAGTTTTATGGTGGATTGCCCATTCAATAACATGGCGCATCAATCAAATGAGCCGACAAATGGCAAAATTAGGTGATGGTGATTTTAGCGTGCGTGTGAGTGAAGACGGCAACGACGAAATTGCCTTTTTAGCACATGGCTTTAATCAGTCCACTCAAAAAATTGAACGGCTCATTAACGCCAATAGTCTACTTTTAGCTCATGCATCGCACGAATTTCGCACACCCATTACACGCATTCGCTTACAAATTGAAATGATGGACATGCTTGCCAATCGCCTTGATGAAGCTAGCAAAGCCAAATTTGATAAAAGAGCTGCAGCAATCAATCGTGATTTAACTGGCTTAAATGATTTGGTTGAAAGCATCTTGTTAGTCAGCCGCCTAGATGCTGGGCACGCCCTACAAAATACTGAAATGGTTGATTTATATGAGCTGGTAAAAAATGAATGTCAGCATTATTCTGAAGCAACACTGTTTGCCTTGCCAGTATCGATGCCGGCTCAACCCAAATTACTAACGCATTTAGTACGAAACCTTCTTAATAACGCCATGATTCATGGTATACCGCCTATTGAAGTGTATCTGTATACCGCCATCACTATTGAAGATGCTTACAGTGTACCAGCAGCCCTACTTGATTTAGATGGTCAGTATTTTGGCGAAGATGCGATAATTGACAAATACGGTGCTGAACATCAAAATACTGAAGAATTTAGCGAAGAAAAACCCAAAAACAGCTTTTTACGAAAACTTACACGAAAAGACAAAAAATCAGAAGAAGAGCAAGCAAATTTTGCAGTGATTGCAGTGATTGACCAAGGCGAAGGTATTAACATAGATAAACGTGAAGACATCTTTAGCCCATTTGTGCGTTTAAAACAAGAGAAAAAAGGGTCAGGACTTGGATTGTCTTTGGTGTCACAAATTGTAGAAGCTCACAATGGACAAATTAGTACAGATACTTGGTGGGGGAAAACTCGTTTTTTAGTCATCTTGCCACTCAATGCCAAAAAGTCTGATGAGAAAAATGAAAAATCTGTTCAGGCTTTAAATGAAAAAGATGACCAATCCGCTCAATCTTGATTTGATTTTTTAATAACCACGTAGCGATATTGATTATCTGATAAAACCTCTTGTTCAACCAAATGATGACCTAAATGCCGACAAAAATTGGGAATATCGCGCGTGGTTGCAGGGTCGGTTGCCAAAATTTCAATACTCTCGCCTGCCTTAGCTTGACGAATGATTTTATGCAAAAGCATGATTGGCTCAGGACAATTTAATCCTTGGGTATCTAAAACATGGTTAATTTTTGTCATAATTTTTTCCAATTTTGTTGATTTAATGCTATTGATTTAAAAATGCCAAAAATTTTTTAAAGTTTACTTTAAATAAAAATGGCATACCAAACCACGATATCATGGTTAAAAATAAACTCATAAAAAACGCTACACCAGTTCCTTGAATTATTCCCAAAATCACTGTAATTAACAACGACCCCAAACCAATGATGAGCAAAATCATAATAATGCCAAGCTGAATAATACGATAACGCCACAACAAAAATAAATGGTGTAAACTTAATGGTATTGACAGTGAAATCAGCACATATGGTAAAAAATGAAACGCGTAATAAATCAATATACTGTCTTTAAATTTTGCCATACTGGCTAAGGTGCCAAATATACAAAACACCAAAATTGCCAAAAATCCCAAATATGTACTCAATGTTGCGGTTTTGATGGCGGTTTTGATGTGTTGTTTAATAATGGAATGTTCAATCATGATTGGTCTTGGGCTGTTTGGTCATGAAAATTGGCAATGTAAACCGCTAAATCAGGCGCATGATAATAACTGTCTAATAAAATACACGCTGCTACATCATCAATGGGGTCAGTTTGACGTTTAATCAGTCCATGTTCCCATGCCAGCCTACGAGCTTCATTAGAAGTCAATCTTTCATCATAGAAAAATACAGGTACTTTTAAATGCCTTTCACCCAACCGATGAGCTAGTCTGCGAGCAAATTTTTTAGCACGCAAGGTTATCATGGATTCTGTGCCATCCATATTTAGCGGCAACCCAACTAAAATCTGTCCAATTTTCCAAGTATCAATCATACCCAACAGATTTTCCCAGTCAGGCTGACCATTATTCATCGCAAGCACATCAAAGGGGCGAGCATTTTGGGTTAGACTATTGCCAAGCGCCATGCCCATTTTTTTAACCCCAAAATCCAAAGCCAACGTTAAAATTGGCTCTGGTGAATTATGTAAATTTTTTGGTGTATTTTCAAGCAAAATAACGTCTCTTTTTGATAATCTCAACAATTTAGCTATTCACCACTGACATTAAGCACGGGTGATGCATTTTCTTCTGAAAGCAGTACCGTCATCATATTGGTTACCAATTTTGCTTTTTCATTATCAGTCATGGTAACAATTTTTCTGGCTTCTAAGGCTCTAACTGTGCCTTCCACCATTAAAATTGCCCCTTTTACCAATGTTTGACGTGCTATCAGCACTGATTCAGCCTGCTGTTTTCTTAACATGGCTTGAGCGATTTCAGCCGAATACGCCAAATGAGTAAATCGCGCTTCTTCAATATACACGCCTGCCATTTGCACACGTTCTTGCACCATGTCGCGAAACTCTTGTAAAATCTTAGCAGAATGCCCGCCTAGGCTTTCTTTACCATCTTGATTGGCATAAGGATAATGTGAAACGAGTGTGCGTAAGGCGCTTTCACTTTGGGTCTTCATAAAACCATGCACATCTTCAACATCAAATACTGCGGCTGCCGGATTATCAATTCGGTAGACAATTGCCGCCGCTACATCAATGGGCGTTCCTGAAATATCATTGACTTTTAAAATTGGGGTTACGTAATTGGTAGTTTTTAAAGAAACACTTTGCACTGAATAAAAAGGCACAATCCAATAAAAACCCTGTTTACTCAGCACCCCCGAATAATGTCCAAATAATGTACTGACCAAAGCGGTATTTGGTTGAATGATTTTAAATCTTGCCAATAGTACCACTGGCACCACAAAGATGGGTACTAGAGTTTTATCAGGTAAAACAAACACAATAGCAAGTATAATAATGATAAAAATGGCAAGAGCTACAAAACCATTGAGATGGTACATAGTGTATTGAGGACTGCTTTGTTGAGTCATAAAATTATCCTTACTTATATTGTGTTCTATCATTCAGCTGTTGTTAAGCGTATCCAACAATCTGCTCTAAATCTGGTAAAATTCCCAACTTTGTTTTGGCGAGTAACAGGCGTTTTTCAAAATCCGCCCCAAATAAAATGGACAAATCTGCAGGGCAAACCAACCATTTTTTATTTAAAATTTCTTGCTCTAACTGCCCTTTTGACCAACGACAAAATCCCATACACAGTAAAAAATGCGACAGTTTATCTAAAGCGATATTTTTTAACACATCTTTACTGGTGGTCAAACAAACATTTTCACCAACCGCAAAAGATGATGCAAATACAGGCAAACCAGTATGCAAAACAAACCCCGCTTGGTCATGCAAAAAACCGCCAAGCACCGCATTTGTATTCATGAGCGCTTGAGACACTGGCAAATTCATTTCCGATAAAACCGAACCAACTGATAAGAATGGCAACGGTTTATTAATAATAAATCCAAAAGCCCCTTCTTGGCTTTGGTGGCGACATATATAAATTAATGCGTCCACAAAACGGTCATCATCGATTGTTTGACTGGGAATCAAAAAATGATGAATTAAGCTTTTGGGTAATACTGCGGCTTGGGATATCTGGGTCATAAATCAATCTTATGTGTTTTAAAATTCATGTAAAAACCAATGTTCACCAATCTATTTATTAGGTTGTTTATCAGTTTTAAAAATGTCCGCTAGCAAACTTTTTACATGAGCTTTGGTAGCCTCAGTAATATTAACACCTCCTGACATACGTGCCAACTCACCAATTTGTTCGTCTTTAGTAATTACTTTTAAATGACTGGTTGTTTTTTCGCCATGTTCTTTTGCGACTAAAATATGCTGATGGGCGGCGGCGGCGACTTGAGCCTGGTGAGTGATGGCAAGTAATTGCTGGTGGTCGCCTAACTTGCGTAAAAGCTCACCTACCACCTGAGCAGTTGCTCCACTAATCCCTACATCCACCTCATCAAATACAAGTGTTGGGCGAATTTGAGTTTGTTGGTCGGCATTCATGACCTGCATTACTAACGCAATTCTGGATAATTCACCCCCAGAAGCCACTTTGTGTAAAGGCTGTTTTGGCATGCCAACATTAGCACTAAATAATAAAGCAATCTCTTTGGTACCATGCATGGTGTAATCATCAAGCTCTTTGGGATAAAATGCAAATTCACAACTTGCATTAGGTAATGCCAAGGTTTTTAAATACTCTGCTAAAGTTTGAGTAATTTTTGGAGCAATTTTCTGACGTGCTTTATCCAGTTTTTGAGCGTTATCAATATAAATGTCAAAAGCTTTGGCAACTTCTTTTTCTAAAGTTTGATTGTCTGGAATTGCCATCAAAGTTTCAAGCTCACGTTGCCAGCTATCTGCTTGATTTAAAAGCTCATCAATGGGTGTATGATACTTGTTTGCCAATCGATGTGCCAGTCCCAATAAATTGTTTAGCTCATTAAGTCTTTCTTCGTCAGGCAAAGACTGCTCGGCATAATCGGCAAGTACAGAAGCTGATTCACTGATGTGTTCTTGAGCTAGATTAAGCAGCTGACTGCACTGACTAAATACTTTGCTTTTATCGCTTTGACTATCGCAAATTTTAATGGCTCGTGATAACAAACTAAGTACGCTTGGCGCATCATCATCATTTTCCAAAGCCATTTTTGCCGCTAAAGCATCTTGCATCAAACTTTCTAGATTAGATAATTCGTCATATTCGCTTTCAATTTGAGCAAAATTAATTCCTAAAAGTGGTTGAACATCCATCAATTTAGCATTTAATAATGCCATGCGGTCGGCTCGCCCTGCTTCTTCTTGTTTGGCATTTTTGGCTAAAACTTGTGCGTTTTTCCATGCCTGATAGGCGTCTTTAGTGGCAATTTTTAGAGCGTTTAGCTGCCCAATCTCATCCAACCAATCTATCACAAATTGTGGCTTTAACAGCTCAAGTCCCGCATGCTGTGAATGGATGTTTACCAAAATATCACCCAATGATTTAAGCTCGCCAATGCTTGCAGGTACGCCATTTATCCATGATTTAGAACGACCTTGATGGCTAATTTTTCGGCGAATCAACAGCACATCTTCAAATTCACGCTCGCATTCATCAAACCATGCTTTCACCGCATCATTATCCGATACATCAAACTCACCAAATATTAAGGCTTCATCTGCACCATGTCGCACCAAAGACGCATCGGCACGACCGCCTACACAAAGCGACAATGCATCTAAAATCAAAGATTTACCAGCACCTGTTTCACCAGTAATGACATTAAAACGCTTATCAAATTCAATCTGATGATGCTCAATCAGTGCCAGATTATCCAAAGTTAAAGACACAAGCATATAAAATAATTTTCCTAATATTTTTTTGACAATCAGTCAAATAATTTATAACAAACTGACTATTCTAGCATAAGTTTCTTGATGAATTGAGCAACTTTTTATGAGCATTACTCATCAATCATATTGTATCTATTAATTTATCATTTATAATAATAGCTAATGATATTATCAATAGGACTAATATGAGCACCACGTTACGTCAATTAAAAGCCTTTGTATTGGTTGCTGAACAAAACAGTTTTACCAAAGCTGCTGAAGCCCTATGTCTAACCCAATCGGCATTAAGCGGCTTAATTAAAGAGCTTGAGCAAAATTTAGATGTCAAACTTTTTGACCGTACCACAAGAAAACTTCACCTATCCGATGCGGGCGGTAGGCTACTACCTCAAGCCAAACGTGTACTCAATGAAATGAGTGTGCTTAATGAAAAAGTTGCCAATTTAAAATCATTACATCAAGGACATATTCATCTAGCAGTATCTCAGCAATTATCAGCAAGCACCATGCCAAAATTTATCGCCAAATTTTGCGAATTGCATCCTAATATCGAAGTTACGTTAACCGATTGCTCAATTGACCAAGTGGTTGAGCACATTGAAAATTTAGAAGCAGATTTGGGCGTTGCACCTGAACGCAGTTATTCAGATGACTTGCACGCTGATATTTTATTTAGTTCACCATTTTATTTAGTACTCCCGACAAGCCATCCTTTTGCTAAAAAAAATCAATTGCACTGGTCAGATTTATTAAATGAACGCTTAATTACCTTAAATGGTCCTTTTATTAAGGGCTTGCAAAACGAACTGCCTGTGCAAATTTCTAGCCGAATTTTTAATCCTGACTTTGAAATTAACTTTTTATCCACCGCTCTTGGTATGACACGCATGGGACTTGGGGTAACCTTGTGCCTGTTATACGCTGCTGAATGGGTTGAACAAAATGGCTTAACCATGCGCCCAATTACTGAACCTGTCGTGGAACGAAAATTTTTACTTTATACGCATAAAAATCGTTCATTATCACCTGCAGCATTAGCATTTAAGGAATTTTTACTTAATAATGCCCATGAATTTTTGGTCAGTAAGCCGACCACAATTTAAGGTGGATTTTTTGATTTTTTTACTGACAGAGCGTTTGATTTTGGTTATACTAAGGCTAGTTTTAGATTAAATTTAGACAAATTTATTGTGCAATCCCTAAGGATTATTTATGTTTGAACACGTTACCCCTTATGCTGGCGACCCGATTTTGGGTTTAATGGATAAATTTGCTAACGACCCACGCACAGACATCAAAGTCAATCTTGGTGTGGGCGTTTATTATACCGAAGATGGCAAATTGCCTGTGCTTGAGTGCGTAAAAACCGCTGAAAGCCAAATTGCCAACCCACCAAAACCACGTGGCTATCTACCAATGGACGGTCTGCCTGGTTATCGTAAAGCCTGCCAAAATTTATTATTTGGTCAAGACAATCCCATCGTCAAAGAAGGACGAGTTGCAACCGTTGCAACACTTGGTGGCAGCGGCGCTTTAAAGGTTGGTGCAGATTTTATTCACGAATGGTTTCCAGATGCCAAGTGCTATGTTTCCGACCCAACTTGGGGTAACCACATTAGCATCTTTGAAGGAGCAGGTTTTAAAGTTGGCAAATACCCCTACTACGACCCAAAAACCATTGGGGTAAAATTTGATGAAATGTGCGAATTTTTTAATGGGTTAAATGAAAATGATGTAGTTTTGTTACACCCTTGCTGTCACAACCCAACAGGCGTAGATTTAACAAAAGAACAGTGGGACAGCGTTTTACAAATCATCAAAGATAAAAAACTCATTGCTTTTATGGACATTGCTTACCAAGGTTTTGGTGACGATATGACCGGTGACACCTACGCCATCAATAAAGCTGCACAAATGGGTCTACCTCTGTTTGTTTCTAATTCATTTTCTAAAAACCTATCTTTGTATGGCGAACGTGTTGGCGGTTTATCGGTGGTTGCCCCAACCAAAGAAGAAGCTCAAACTGTTCATGGTCAGCTCAAATTTACCATTCGTCGGATTTATTCTAGTCCAGCATCACATGGCAACCATGTAGTTGACATCGTGATGAATGATGAAGCACTATACAATCAATGGGTTGGTGAAGTTTATGAGATGCGTGACAGAATCCGTCTTATGCGTCAGAAATTACAGGATATTTTAAGCCAAAAATTGCCCGAGCGTGATTTTAGTTACTTTACCAAACAACGTGGCATGTTTAGTTTTACAGGCTTAACTGCCGAACAGGTAGAACGTCTGCAAAAAGAATTTGCCATTTATATGGTCAGCAATGGTCGTATGTGTCTTGCTGGTTTGAATAACAAAAACATTGATTATGTTGCTAACAGCTTTGCTGAAGTCTTAAAGTAATTTCGTTCAATCATGATATAATAAAACCACTTAATTTAATTAAGTGGTTTTTTATGAATGAGATAATTTTTTTAGAACATCAATGGCAAAATATCTCAAAACAGCTTTTTGGTCAAAATGAGATATCATTGTGGCAAAACATTGTTTTTCATTATCAACAAAAAGACCGTTTTTATCACAATCTTCATCATTTATATGAATGTTTTATTTTGTTTGATGAAATTAAACACCTATTAAATAAGCCAAATTTGGTGGCATTGGCTTTGTTTTATCATGATATTATTTATGATAGTAAAAATAATGATAATGAATTAAACAGCGCCAACTTTGCTAAAAATCAGCTAAAAAATAAAATACCAGATGATGGTTTATCTATAATTTACCAATATATTTTAGCAACTAAAAATCATCAAAACTATCTAACCGATAAAAATTTTGATGATTTAAATTATCTTTTGGATATTGATTTAGCAATTTTAGCACAAAATAAAAAGCGATTTTTAGAATATAATGCACAAATTCGCAAAGAGTATCAATGGGTAAGTTCTTGGATTTATTATCCAAAACGCCATTTTATTTTATACCACTTTTATCAAAAATCGCCATTATTCTTGACTGATTATTTTTATCAAAAATCAGAAAAACAAGCTAAAGAAAATTTAGCATCTGTATTATTTAAACCTTACCACCCATCATCACGGTTGTTTTCTTAAACAATTATCTTGAATTGGTTTGTTACTAGACTACTGTCTCAAATAATGCTCAAATACATCCCCAAAATCATAACGGCGAATTTTTTCCAAGCGTTTTTGATAATGGTTTTCTATTTGGTCCATGGTTTGATTGATAATATCAGGCAGCTGCAAAATCACATTATCAGGCAACTGTTTTAAATCCACCATGCTCGTTGCCTTATCAAACGCCTTTTCTAAAATTCTTTCTTGATGATAAATGTGATGGCATTTTTCAGCAATGCTGGTTAAGGCTTTGTAAATATCACGAATTTGCTCAATTTGATTTTTATCAATATCAATACTAAATGTTTTGCCTTGTGTTTTATTTAAACTGTCTGAATCACCTGTACCAAGCAATACAAATTTTAATTCTGCATCCAAATCGATTGTGCCTGCGGTTTCAATAAGTACGTTTGAAGGAGTGAAATAACGGTAAGGATAACGCTTTAATACTCGCTTCTTACTCATGGCGCTTTGTCCATCCAGATGCAAAAATGCCAAATTCGTAAAACAGTATTCATCCGATTTGGATTTAATCACAAAATAAATCTTTTCACCATCCTCATGAAAAATATAATCGTCAATGTCAGTTTGATGAAACTGTGATGGTGGAATAATTTTACCAATATCACTCAAACCCAAGGCATCAGATGCAAAGTTTTTAAACATGACTTTTCTCACTTTTAATGTAAAAATCTATTTTGATATAAAACGACCAATTTAAAAGAGCATAAACTCAATCTTCAGTGTGAAACAGCAAAAATAATTCAGTAATATTATCTTCTAAAGCATTTGCCATTTGCACCAATGTTTCTTCATCGCGCACATCACCCATTTCCTCATCAATGCCTGATAACATCACCATTGGTAATGTCAGCATTGCCACATCTTCTTGGGTTTGTGGGTCATCAAACCAATCTACATTCTCATCGGCATACATCGCATCAACAAAACCGATTGCCCACGCCGTCAAATCACTTTCTTCGCTAAAGTCAATAGAATCATCACTGGCATCAAAAGGCAGCTCGATTGGATCTTCAGCTTTTAGGGTGTCATAAAGCTCTTTTTGCCAACTTTTGATGGCATCTTTAATCTTAGGAGCAACTTGAGTGTGATTGCCTTCAAAAAAGCAATCAAGCCAATTTGGTAAAGGTTTGCCCACTACTGTTGCTGTCAAAAAACCATGGGCGGCAATGCTATCTAATCCAAAAACATTTTCATCGGAATCTAAATAACGGAATAATTCATCTTTTGTCATAATTATCTCAACATGTTGTTACAAGATCAACCAAAATGACTATTCATCGTCAAAATCGTCATCAAAATCCTCAAACTCGGCAAAATCATCGTCGTCTTCTAAAGCGCGTTTTAAGCGATTTAAACGTTGTTCTTCTAATAATGCATCAATTTTTAGACGTTTTTCTAAGGGTTTAGCCTTGCTATCATCTGCAAGCTGGGCATCAGCATCTTCATCGAAATTGTCGTCATCAAAATCGTCATTAATATCACTCATAGAGCTTTCCTAAAATTACCACAAATTAATCTTCAACTTAATTTAAGACTTTATAAAAAGCCATTTGGTTTGTCAAGAGCTTTATTCAGTTAATAATACCAAATTACAAACTTGTTGCAATCTTTCTGCGGTAGTTTCACTCACTGCTTTCAACCAACGGCAATTTCTTTCAGCAACACTGGTAGGTTTAAGAAGTTTGTCCAAAACTGCGTAAGTATTAAGTTCATTTAGTGAGGAATCCGACAGCAAAATCAACACACGCTCTCGGTGGCGTTTACAAATAGCAATCATGTCTTCTTGATGCTCAATATCACTAACCATAGCGTGTACTGGCAAACAAAAGCGTTTTAATTCACGATGTTTATCATATACAATCTGCCCAAGTATTACAGATAATCTTGCAAGCATCATACCTGCTGTGGCGACTTTTGCATGACGATTTTCGGCCTGCAAAATAACCTTTGCTCCCTCTTCGTTATAATCATCAATCCCCACTAACTTTACGCCCGATAAAACTCTTAATTTTAAAAGCTCATCGACTGATTTAACAAGCAATTGGTCGCATAATGCAAAATAAGCAGATTTGGTATGATGACTAACCGTTGTCATTAAATTATTGCTATCATCAAAACGAATTTGCACCAAAACATATTCTTTTTTGGTGTGTTCTTCGCCTTGAGGCAATGATTTTTCTGACTGTAAAGCAGATAATTGTGATGTTTTATCATCTGCAGGTTTAGTAGGTATTTTTTGGTCTAAATCTGTTACGTCTTTAGGTTTGTTTGTATCTTGTTTTGCATCATCAGATGCAGGCTCAAACATTTTATGATGATCATCTGCTAAAGTTTCTTCTTGCAAAATATCAGAAGCCAAAAGCTGACGGCGCAAGTCATCTCTAATTTTGGCAATCATATTACCACTTGGTCTAGCAATGTAACCATAAATTAAAAAAACAACCACATGTAAAAAGGCAATCATCACCAAATATATCCAGTGATGGCGAAAAATATCTGCCCGATTAACCGATTTGGTGTGCAAAGCCACAACACCTAACATTTGGTCTTTGTGTGTGATGGTTTCTTTAGCTGTAAAACCAGATTCAGATTCTTTGCCCACTGATACAAGCAACTGATTTTCATTGTTATACACACCAACAAAATCAATGGAATCATCTTTAATAAAATGTTCAGCAATCACGGATAAACTTACGCGGTCATTGGCATTTAGCGGTATTGACATTTCTTCAGCAATCAAAATCGTGTCATGTTTTACACCGTCTTGATTTTGCTGATTAATCCGATATTCTTGTGCGACAACAAAAGCAAGCAATTGCAAACTTAAACTGATAAACATGACAATGGCAAATAAGCCTTGACGTGGGGCAAAATAGGTCATGATAGTACATATTAGTGATAAACTACTAATTCTATCATTTTCACCCAAAAACACAAAGAATCTTCGCACAAAAAGCAAACGGTTTTTTCATGGAATTTTTATTAAAATTTATGTTATGATAAGGATATTTTTCTTTTATCTTTGGATAAAAGCTGTTGATTTGTTGTTTGATTTCCTTAAAATGGCTTAAATTTTAGCTGAATTTTCAAACAACCATGATGTTACCACATGAGTAAGTCGTGTTTATAAGGAATATTTAATGAATACAACCACTTACGCGCTTCCTAAAAATAGTCAAGCTTGGCATGATGCATTATTTAAAGTTGCCCATTTATTGTCTGATGTTCATCACACCATGTTAAAGGATTTGCCGATTTTTGCCATTACTGTGGTAGTAAACTGTTCAGTATTATCATCTGAAAATTCAGGTATTGAACTGTTAGATGAGGCCATGAACCGCTATATGGTAAATTTATCAAAATGGCATCTACAAATGGTTTATGATGATGAAGCCGCCAAACAAGCTGCTGATAAAATCGTTGCTGGCATGACACTTGCCGATGTGGTTGTTTCTCGTTATTTATTGCTGCCAAATGACCCAGAACAAATGACCAAAAGCAAACAAGAAGCAGCGGCTCGCATTATTGATGAACAACTTACCCATCATCTTAAACAATGTTTTAGTTCTGATGATGGTAAAGATGCTGTTGATGTTCATATCCTAAACGTCAACCAGGTTCTAACTGCACCAAAACTGGTATGTTTTGATATGGATTCCACACTAATTGAGCAAGAAGTCATCGTTGAATTAGCTCGTATGTGTGGTCTGGCAGATAAAGTTTCTGAAATCACAGAAAGCGCGATGCGTGGAGAGATTGATTTTGCTGAAAGTTTTGCCAAACGTGTGGCATTATTAGAGAATGTACCTGAAAGTGTTGTTGGTGAAATTATTCAAAAACACATCACCATTCAGCCAGGAGCTTTTGCGGTGATTCGTGCCTTAAAAACCTTAGGCGCAACTACCGTACTGGTTTCTGGTGGTTTTGAACCTTTTGCCCAACACGTTGCTCAGACACTGGGAATGGATGAATTTCATGCAAATCCATTACTCGTTGCCGATGGCAAACTAACAGGACTGACTGATTCAAATATTTTAGATGGCAAACAAAAAGCACTGATTGTAGAGCGCACAGCAAACCGCATGGGCATTAACCTAGATGAGGTGGTGTGTGTAGGTGATGGCGCCAATGACTTACCTATGATGGCAGTTAGTGGCACGGGCATTGCTTACAAAGCCAAGCCCATCGTTGCCGCTAAAGCAGATGCTGCCGTGAATATCACCGGACTTGAAGGCGTGCTTTATGTGCTTGGTCATCGTTTTGACAAAATTTAGATTTACCCCTACTTGATTAAGGCGGATTTATGTTTACTGTACCTGTTATTGATGTAAAATTTGACCCATTGGACGCGCTATTGTACGCCTTGGGTTTGCGTTTGGCTCATCTAACCAAGCATGGCACCGATGAAACTTATAATAATTTGATTAAAGACAAAGAAGTTGCCATTCAATTTTTAAGCGATGATGTGGCTCGTTATTATCGCTTTGTAGATGGACATTTTGGTCAAGCCATTGGTAAAGCAAAAACGTCTGATTTAACCATTGAATTTAAAGATTCGATGACGGGCGTTAAAATTCTTACCAAGGGCGATATTGCGACATTTATGAGTGCAATTCAAGATGGCGATATTACAATTATAGGTGATTATAAATTGTTGCTTTGGCTGGCTAGCATTGCCAAACACGCAGCAAAATTACCTGAAGAATACAAAGGTTATCTAAATCAAGCTAAACCTTATTTAGACCAAGCCAAAACCCAATTACAAAATGCCAAACCATATCTTGATAAGGTTAAGCCATATGCTGAAAAAGCCAGCGACCTAGCAAGTAAATTGCACAACAAACACAAATAAACCTGCTATTTTGTTAATGCCGTCTGAAAAGATGGCATTTTTTAATGGCATAAAAAATCCCCAAATCAGGGGAGATTTGGGGTGGAACTGGAAAACCCAGTCAAAAATGGCGCAGCGGACGGGGCTCGAACCCGCGACCCCCGGCGTGACAGGCCGGTATTCTGACCAACTGAACTACCGCTGCTAAGGTAAATTAAAACTGGTGGGTGGTAACGGATTCGAACCGCTGACCCTCTGCTTGTAAGGCAGACGCTCTACCAACTGAGCTAACCACCCAAGAATCACATCTTGTTGTGGTGCGTATTATATAGATTTTTTATTGTTTGTCAAATGTTTTTTGAAAAAAATTTATAAAAAAGATGCAAACACAACGCTTATTTTTAACTTTTACCCATTTTGCATTTGTATAAAACCAGCATTAAAAATCCAGCGTTCTATGTTTATATGATAAAATGAGCATAGATGGGCTTAAAATAAATGGTTGTACAATAATACTATTACTGAAAATTCACTATCTTCTCAAAGCATACAAAACCTATATAAAGCCTTTAGTTATTCAATTAAATCTCTTTTATTTAAGGTTTATTCTTCCTAGTTACTTTAATTTCAATGGGAAAATAACCACTCTTCTTTGTTTGCCTTGTGTATCTTTTTGAATTTCATAAAATGGCTCATCCACCAATTCAACCTCGCCTATATAAATATATTCATTTACTTTTTTGCTATTAAAAAACAATATCTGTGTACCATTACTACGACTATTAGCTAAGGTTTTGTTTTGCGCAACATGAATAGATTGATCACCCTGTAAACCCATACCCGTGTAATATATCACATCATTTTCCCATCTATCTTGATACACGGAATCACTTTTGTTTATTAAGACCAAACAATTATTTACCAAACTACGACGCATACCACCAGCATTTGATACGTTAAAGGTATCCATCAAATCCTGATTGCTAAATACATCGCCCTGTTTATAGTCATTAATTATCACACTATACCCCCCTTTTTTATCTTAAAAAAAATAAACCCACTATCTTAATTTTAGACAATGGGTTTACTTTAAATTATCAACCGCCAATCTTCTTATATTTCATCCGCTTAGGTGTGGCATCTGCTCCCAATCTTTCTTTGCGCCATTTTTCATATTCGGTATAGTTGCCATCAAAAAATTCTGGCGTTTCATTTTCAAATGATAAAATATGCGTACAAATGCGGTCCAAGAACCAGCGGTCGTGTGACACCACCATGACTGTGCCCGGGAAAACTTCCACTGCGTCTTCTAAGGCACGCAAAGTTTCCACATCAAGGTCGTTTGATGGTTCATCCAGTAAAATTACGTTTGCCCCTTGCTTTAAAGTCTTGGCAAGTTGTAGGCGGTTACGCTCACCCCCCGACAAGCTACCTACACGTTTTTGCTGGTCTTGACCTTTAAAATTAAAACGTCCAATATAAGCGCGACTTGGAGTTGTGTATTCGCCTACTGTAATCATATCCAAACCATCTGAAACCTCTTCCCAAACGGTTTTATTATCATCAAGCTCATCACGCACCTGACCGACATAAGCAACTTTGACACTTTCGCCAATTTCCACTGAGCCTGTATCTGGTTTGTCTTTACCTGTAATCATATTAAATAGTGTGGTTTTGCCCGCACCATTTGGTCCAACAATCCCCACAATTGCCATTGGTGGCACAGTGAATGATAAATTTTCATATAACAAACGGTCGCCAAATGATTTAGAAATATTATTCACCTCAATGACTTTATTGCCAAGTCTGGGTCCTGGTGGAATATAAATCTCAGCAGTTTCATTGCGTTGTTGGAACTCTTTAGAATTCATCTCTTCAAAACGCTCTAAACGAGATTTTGATTTGGCTTGCTGACCTTTCTGGTTCTTACGCACCCATTCCAATTCTTGCTTTAAGGCTTTAGCAAAGGCTTCTTCTTGTTTTTGCTCTTGTTCTAGACGTTTATTTTTTTGCTCAAGCCATTCGGTATAATTGCCTTTATAAGGGTAACCATAACCACGGTCAAGCTCTAAAATCCACTCAGCGACATTATCAAGGAAATAACGGTCGTGGGTGATAGCAACAATTGTACCAGAATAATCTTTTAAGAAACGCTCAAGCCACGCCACAGATTCTGCGTCTAAGTGGTTGGTTGGTTCGTCAAGCAGAAGCATATCAGGCTTGGAAAGGAGTAAGCGACACAAAGCCACGCGACGTTTTTCACCCCCTGATAATTTACTCACATCAGCATCCCAAGGTGGTAGGCGCAATGCGTCCGCTGCTTTTTCAAGTTGGGTGTTTAAGTTATGAGCATCCCACGCTTGAATGATGTCTTCCATTTTACCCTGTTCAGCTGCTAATTTGTCAAAATCAGCATCTGGCTCAGCGTATTCAGCGTAGATTTGATTTAGACGGTCAAGTGCATCCAGTGCTTCACGTACACCATCCTCTACATTGCCACGCACATCTTTATTGGGATCAAGCTGAGGTTCTTGGGGCAAATATCCAACTTTAATGCCTGCCTGAGCGCGAGCTTCACCATTAAAATCCTTATCAACGCCCGCCATAATGCGTAGCAAAGTGGATTTACCAGCGCCATTTAAACCAAGCACGCCAATTTTCGCGCCAGGGAAAAAAGATAAACTAATATCTTTTAAAATTTCACGTTTTGGGGGAACAATTTTTGACACCTTGTTCATGGTGTAAATATACTGTGCCATACATTCACTATTACAAACAATAAAAATAAAAGGATTAACCGTTTATTATCGCATTAACCCTTATAATCAGCAAGTAATAAATTTCTTTTCCTTTGAAGAGCTTTCGTTTATAATGAAAAGTTTAATAATATTTTGAGATAATTATGGCATTATTACCCATTTTAACCTACCCCGACCCTCGTTTACGCACAATTGCCAAGCCTGTAGAAAACTTTGATGACAATATTAAAACCTTAATTGCAGATATGTTTGAGACCATGTATGAAGCTCGCGGTATTGGACTTGCTGCAACACAAGTGGATAGACATTTGCAAGTTGTTGTGATGGATTTGGCAAAAGAAGATGAAGAAAAACAACCACAAGTATTCATCAACCCCAAGGTTACACCTTTAACAGATGAATGCGTTCCCTATCAAGAGGGGTGTTTATCCATTCCGGAAGTTTATGATGAAATTAAACGTCCTGGCAAAGTACGTATTGAAGCACAAGATGCCAATGGTCAGGCATTTGAAATGGAAGCAGATGGACTTTTGGCGGTTTGCATTCAACACGAACTTGACCATTTAAATGGTATTATGTTTGTTGATTATTTATCACGCCTAAAACAAGATAGAGCTCGCGAAAAAGTTAAGAAAGTCATCGCCAAACGTAAGCGCCACTGATTTTTAATAAATCAAATTTTAAATTAGATTATAGTGATAAATTAGATTATAGTGATATTGTCAAAATGGTTTTACAATTGCCAATATCACTACAAAAATAAGAATAAATACAGGTAATTCATTAAACCATCGCCAATAGACATGGGTTTTATAATGAGGATTTTGTATTAATTTTAGGCGAAAACGTCCACATAATAGATGATATATGGTTAATAAAATTACTAAAGTTAGTTTAATATGCAGCCAAACTTGAACTTTGTAAATTTGCCAATTCATCATCACCATACTCAGTCCAAGCATCCAAGTTACCATCATAGATGGATTCATGATGCCACGATACAACTTACGCTCCATGAGTGCAAAACGCTCTTGGCTTAACTTATCCTCACTCATGGCATGATATACAAACAAACGTGGTAAATAAAAAATACCAGCAAACCAGCAAACCATGGCAATAATATGCAATGCCTTAATGTATAAAAACATATTAAACTTCTACCGACTAAATCAAAGGACAAGAGGTTTCAGGTTTACCTGTCATAGCGTCAATAATTTTTGGGCGTGGCTTTGGTTTTTGACAAAAAAGCCCAAGTTCTGACATCAAGCGGTCATCATTGGCTTGCGACTGATTGCTTGTCGTTAAAAGTTTATCCCCATAAAAAAAAGAATTTGCCCCAGCCATAAATGCAAGCGCCTGTTCACCATCTGTTAAGCTTTCACGCCCTGCTGACAGTCGAACATAACTATTAGGGCAGCAAATTCTAACTACGGCAATGGTTTTAATCCATTCAAGCACAGACAATCTTCCTTCTGCCAATACTTTATCACCTAAAGGCGTACCTTTGATAGGCACAAGTAAGTTTACAGGGATGGACTCGGGCGGTAAAGGCATTTGCGTCAATTCATATACCCAGTTTACACGGTCTTCACGACTTTCTCCCATTCCTACAATTGAGCCTGAACATACATTAATGCCAGCATTTCTTACATAATCCAACGTTTGCAGCCTATCATCATAGCTTCGTGTACTGGTAACTTGACTGTAATATTCTCGTGACGTGTCTAGATTATGATTATAATAATCAAGCCCTGCCTCTGCCAAAATATTTGCCTTATTTTCATCCAACATCCCCAGCGTCATGCAAGTCTCCAATCCTAAGGCTTTAACTTGTTCAATCAGCTCAACCAGATAGGGCATGTCTTTATCGCTTGGATGCTTCCACGCAGCCCCCATGCAAAAACGTGATGAGCCCGATGCTTTTGCTTGCTTGGCAGCAATGACAACCTTTTGAATTTGTAATAGTTTTTCTGAAGACAGTCCTGTTTTTTTTCTATAATGTCCAGACTGTGAACAATAGCCGCAATCTTCAGGGCAATTGCCTGTTTTGATAGATAATAGTGTACTAATTTGTACTTCATTGGCAACAAAATTTTGACGGTGAACGGTTTGTGCCTGCATGATTAAATCCATAAATGGCAAATCAAACAGTTGAGCAATTTGTGCCTTGGTATACATTTTGGGGCTTTGATGAGTGGCAATCATAAGCAATCGCAATTATTAGATAAATGTAAAATAGAACAACTAAAAAGGTGGTTATTCTATCATAAAGTTTATTTTTAGTACACTTGTAGCGTTATTTTACTCTTAATAAACGGGCAATTAAATACAATAAAAAAATAATCAAAAAAAGAAAAACCAAGGTTTTGACACCTTGGTTTTATTACTGCCTATTATGGGCGGTCTACTAGCTCAACATAAGCCATCGGTGCATTGTCACCATCACGATAGCCACATTTGATGATACGCAAATAACCACCTGGTCTGGTTTTATAACGAGGTCCAAGTTCATTAAACAGTTTACCCACAATCACTTTACTGCGAGTACGGTTAAAAGCTAGACGACGATTAGCTACGCTATCTTCTTTCGCCAAAGTAATTAATGGCTCTGCTACACGACGCAATTCTTTAGCTTTTACTAAAGTGGTCTTGATTAGTTCATGTTCAAACAGAGAGTTAGTCATGTTTTGGAACATTGCCTTACGATGGCTGCTGGTACGACCCAGCTTGACTCCGCTATTACGATGTCGCATGGTCACATATCCTTTAAATTAACGGCTACGATAAGAAAAACGGTCATCAACACGCAGGTTGCTAGGTGGCCAATTATCTAAACGCATACCCAGCTCTAAACCTTTAGACGCTAACACGTCCTTAATTTCAGTTAATGATTTCTTACCCAGATTTGGTGTTTTTAATAACTCAGTTTCTGAGCGCTGCACCAAATCGCCAATGTAATAAATGTTTTCGGCTTTTAAGCAATTTGCTGAACGAACCGTTAGTTCAAGATCATCCACTGGACGTAATAGTACAGGATCAATCTCATCTGGTTTATCTTTACCGCTGGTTTCAGGCACATCTTCAGCTTCCAAATCTACAAAAATTGCAATCTGCTGCTGTAAAATGGTTGCTGCCTTACGAATTGCTTCTTCAGGGTCAATAGTACCATTGGTTTCAAGCTCAATAATCAACTTGTCCAAATCTGTACGTTGTTCAACACGCGCATTTTCAACTTCATATGCCACTCGTAAAATCGGGCTAAAACTTGCGTCTAGTTTTAAATGACCAATCATCTTTGCATTTGCATCTTCACGACGCTGATTCGCTGGCTCATAGCCGCGCCCTGTTGCGACACGTAAGCGCATTTTTAAATGCCCGCGTTCGCTAAGAGTACCTAATACCAAACTCGGATTAGCAATTTCAACATTGTGTGGCAAATCTAAATCCGCAGCAGTAATAATGCCTGGACCCTTCTTATCTAAGGTTAAATAAGCCTCATGTTGGTCATGTAAAATAATTGCCAAACCTTTTAAGTTTAGAAGCAATTCTAGTACATCTTCTTGCAAACCCTCAAGTGTTGAGTATTCGTGATCCACACCCTCAATCTCAGCCTCAATTACAGCCGCGCCTGACAATGAGGAAAGCAAAATACGGCGTAGGGCATTCCCTAAAGTATGCCCAAAACCACGTTCTAACGGCTCGAGCGTGACCTTAGCAGTTGTTTCATTAACCGCATCCACGATAATGGTACTGGGTGTTAGAAACTCATTTGCACTTGTCATAGTGTCACCTCGATAGTTCAATAATTATTATTTAGAATATAGCTCAACAATCAAGTTTTCATTGATTTCAGCAGGTAATTCACTACGCTCTGGTGCAGTTTTGAAAGTACCTTGTAATTTACTATGATCAACTTCAAGCCATTCTGGAATACCACGTTGAGTCGCCAACTCAACTGCATTTTTGATGCGCAGTTGCTCTTTTGACTTTTCATGCACAGCAATTACATCACCATCTTGCACTTGAATTGATGGAATATTAACACGCACAAACTCATCACGGCCTACTTTTTTTAGCAAAATAGCGCGATGGCTAACTAATTGACGCGCTTCTGCACGAGTTACACCAAATCCCATGCGATATACAACATTATCCAAACGGCGTTCTAGCATCACTAACAAGTTTTCACCTGTTGCACCACGCATGCGTGCTGCTTCTTTATAATAATTTGAGAATTGACGCTCAAGTACACCATACATACGCTTTACTTTTTGCTTTTCACGAAGCTGTGAAGCATATTCAGACGCTTTATTTTGGCTATTGCCATGCTGACCAGGTACACGACCTGATTTTTTTGTCTTAACATCATAAGGTTTAACACCTGACTTTAACTGCAAGTCAGTACCTTCGCGACGCGACAATTTTAATTTTGGACCAATATAACGGGCCATGTGTCTTTCTCCTTAAACTCGACGTTTTTTAGGTGGGCGGCAACCGTTGTGGGGAATTGGGGTTACGTCACTGATGCTGTTAATTTTATAACCCAATGCACCTAATGCTCTAACCGCAGACTCACGACCTGGTCCTGGACCTTTAACCAAGACATCAACATTTTTTACACCATAGGTTTCCTGAGCAGCCTTACCGGCAACTTCAGCAGCAACCTGTGCAGCAAATGGTGTTGATTTACGTGAACCACGGAAGCCTTGTCCACCTGATGTGGCCCAAGCCAATGCATTACCTTGACGATCAGTGATCGTTACAATGGTGTTATTAAAAGACGCATGAATGTGGGCGATACCTTCAGATACCGAGCGACGAGCCACTTTTTTGCGGCTGCGAGTGTCTTTTGCCATCTTTTAGCTTCCTAAGTTGTTACTTTTTAATTGCTTTGCGTGGACCTTTACGGGTACGCGCATTTGTTTTTGTACGTTGACCATTAACAGGCAAACCACGGCGGTGACGAAGACCACGGTAGCAACCTAAATCAACTAAACGCTTAATATTCATTGAAATTTCACGACGAAGGTCACCCTCTGTAGTGTAATTTGCAACTTCTGCACGGACAGCATCTAACTGCACATCATCTAACTGACCAATTTTAGTGGTTTCTTGAATTCCTACTGCAGCCAAGATTTGTTTAGCAGTAGTACGACCAATACCAAAAATATAAGTCAATGAAATAACAGCATGCTTGTTATCCGGAATATTTACACCGGCAATACGAGCCATTAACTTTCTCCATTATGATGCAAGCACAAAGTCATGCTTGCCCAAACTCACTCTACTACCAAAAAAGGTAGCACGGCAAGTAGCGGATAATACAACACCCGCTACTAAATTTCAAGTATTAATTTAAAAAAATTAACCTTGACGTTGTTTATGACGTGGTTCTGAACTGCAAATTACTAAAACTTTGCCTTTACGGCGAACAATTTTGCAACTACCACAAATTCTTTTGACTGATGCTTGAACTTTCATTTCATGCTCCTACTGATGATCATTATTGCGATGATTTAATTAGTTTTTGGTCGTGATATTGGTGTGTCATAAGATGAGCCTGAACCTGTGCAATAAAATCCATCAACACCACAACAGTAATTAATAGAGATGTACCACCCAACGGAATGTGCACATGAAATGATGACTGCATAATCATAGGCATTAAACAAATCACTGTCATGTACATCGCTCCAATAAAGGTTAGGCGATTCAAGACAAAATCCAAATATCTTTTAGTTTGTTGCCCTGGGCGAATACCTGGAATGTAGGCACCACTACGCTTTAAATTTTCCGCCACTTCTTTTGGATTGAACATCAAAGCGGTATAGAAATAACAGAAAAATATAATCAGAACAGAAAAAATCAACAAATACAAAGGATTTCCCGGATTCAGTGCCAAAGAAATATTTTGTAACACCGTCTGAAATGCTGTTGGATTTGCATTTGAACCAGCCCATTGCCCTAAACTTGCTGGCAACATCAATAAGGAACTGGCAAAAATTGCAGGTATCACTCCCGCCATATTCAATTTTAAAGGCAAATGAGACTGCTGTTGTGCATAGACCTTGCGTCCTTCTTGTTGTTTTTGAGCGTAATTAACTGGAATACGGCGCTGTGCGCGCTCTACAAAAACTATTGCTGCAGTTACAGCGATACCTAAAACGATAAAAATTGGCACTACCAACGGATTATCAAGTCTACTAGAAGCTGCTGAAATCATAGTTGGCATACTGGCAATAATGCTAGCAAAAATTAGCATTGAAATACCATTACCAATGCCTCTTTCCGTAATTTGCTCACCAAGCCACATCAAGAACATTGAACCAGCAACCAAAGAAGTTACAGCAGGCAAATAAAACTGCAAGCCGGTTGTCAAGGTCATGCCTTGCACGATAAGCCCCGTAGACATAGCAATCGCTTCTACAAAAGCTAATGCCAAAGTACCTTGACGTGTGTATTTGCTTAGAGTACGTCTACCTGCCTCACCTTCTTTCTTTAAAGCCTCTAGAGAAGGTATAACTGCTGACATCATCTGCACAACAATAGATGCCGAAATATAAGGCATAATCCCCAATGCCATAATTGACATACGTTCTAAGGCGCCACCAGAAAAAACATTAAACATTCCTAAAAAGGGATTGTTTTCTGGATTAAAAAAGTCTGCTAATGCAACAGGGTTTATGCCAGGTACAGGTATATGGGAACCCAAACGATAAACAATCAACGCTCCAATCAAAAATAACATACGATTCCAAAGCTCATCATATTTTCTTATGAAAGCAATGGGATTTAGTGAACGATTAGAATTTGTCGTTGATTGCTTTGACACGATTTTACTCCTCGACGCTACCACCAGCAGCTTCGATAGCTTGTTTAGCACCTCTAGTCACTTTAACACCTTTAAAAGTTAAAGCACGGGTAATTTCGCCAGACAAAATAATACGGGCGCGCTTCATATCGCCACGAATAATATTGGCAGATTTTAAGGTTTCTAAACTAACAACACCGCCTTCCACCTTATTTAGTTCAGAAAGACGTACTTCAGCTGTAACCATTGCTAATTTACTAGTAAAACCAAACTTTGGTAAGCGACGGTAAATTGGCATTTGACCGCCTTCAAAACCTGCTGGAATACTAGACCCAGAACGTGAGGTCTGACCCTTGATACCACGACCACCAGTCTTACCAAGACCTGAGCCAATGCCGCGACCACGACGTTGAGCAACCTTTCTTGCACCTAAAGCTGGTGCCAATTCGTTTAATTTAAGACCCATTAGGCTTCCTCCACTTTAACCAAGTAATTAACACGATTCACCATGCCACGAGTAGATGGGGAGTCTTCAACCTCAATAGTATGACCAATGCGACGTAGTCCCAAACCTTTTAAGCAAGCTTTATGGCTTGCTAAGCGATGGGCACTTGATTTAACTTGAGTAACTTTTATTTTCTTCATTACAACCCACCTAAATTAACCCAAAATTTCTTCAACAGACTTACCACGTTTTTGAGCGATAAATTCTGGAGAAACCATGTCACGCAAGCCTTTAAATGTCGCTTGCACCACATTTGCAGCATTGGTTGAGCCATAACATTTTGCTAATACATTTTGCACACCAGCCACTTCTAACACTGCACGCATTGCACCGCCAGCAATAACACCAGTACCTTCAGAAGCGGGTTGCATATATACTTTTGAAGCACCATGACGAGCATTAATGGGATGCTGTAGAGTATGTCCAGCCAATTCCACCTTAATCATATTGCGCTTTGCTGCTTCCAATGCTTTTTGAATCGCAGCCGGGACTTCACGAGCCTTACCGCGACCAAAACCAACACGACCATTACCATCACCTACAACGGTAAGTGCAGTAAAAGAAAAAATGCGACCACCTTTAACAACTTTTGCCACGCGGTCAACAGCGACTAAACGCTCTACCAAACCGTCAGTTTGTTCAACTTTTGCCATGATTAGAACTCCAATCCATTTTCGCGCGCAGCGTCAGCCAAAGCTTTAACGCGGCCATGATATTTAAAACCACTACGATCAAAAGCAACTTTAGTAATACCAGCTGCTTTTGCACGCTCAGCAATCAAAGCGCCCACTGCTTTTGCAGCTTCAACATTACCTGTCACACCTGAACGCAAACTCGCATCAAGAGTGGATGCTTGGGCAACCACGACACCACCAGTGGGTGAAATAACTTGTGCATAGATATGGCGCGGAGTACGCGTTACAGTCAAACGATTTACACCCAATTGACGAATATGGGCACGGGTCTTCTTAGCTCGACGAAGACGAGCTGCTTTTTTATCGAACATTTTTGCTCACCTTACTTATTTCTTCTTAGCTTCTTTACGCAGAACCACTTCATCACTATAACGAACGCCTTTACCTTTATAAGGCTCTGGAGAACGGAAGGCGCGAATATCAGCTGCTGCTTGACCCAATTTTTGTTTATCACTTGATTTCAAAACAATTTCAGTTTGACTTGGGCTTTCAGCAGTTACGCCTTCAGGCAATACGTATTCGATTGGATGCGAATAACCTAAACTCAAATTTACTTTATTGCCAGCAACTTGAGCACGATAACCAACACCAACTAACTGAAGGCGACGCTCAAAGCCATTAGTAACACCATTAACCATATTATTTAATAATGCACGAATTGTACCAGTGTGCATCCAAGCTTCCTTTGTATCTTTTACAGGAGCAAGGGTAACAGTATTTTCTTCTTGTTTAAGCTCGACCAATTCATGCAGGTGTAAAGACAAAGAACCATTTTTGCCTTTAACTTCTACCTGCCGATCGTTCAAAGTAACGCTAGTACCAGCTGGCAACGTTACTGGGGCTTTAGCCACACGAGACATAGAAATTTCCTTTAATTCAAAATACCATCAAATACTTGACGGCAAGAAAAAACTAACAGATTATAGAACCTGTTAGTTTACCACATTTAAATTTGAAAGTAAATCCAAAATTAAACTACAATAATATTTTAAGCAACCAATGCAATAACTTCACCGCCAACACCTAAAGAACGTGCTTCGCGGTCGCTCATAATACCTTTACTGGTAGAGATGATAGCTACACCCAAACCTCTTTTAACGCTTGGCAATTCATCTTTTGAACGATATTGACGAAGTCCAGGACGGCTAAAGCGTTTCAGTTCTTCAATAACGCCTTTACCCTGATAGTATTTTAACTCAATAGTTAAAACCTTTTTACCATTTTCAATATCATCAACCTGTGCACTGGTCAGGTATCCTTCTACAACTAACAAATCAGCAATTGATTTGCGCAGTTTAGATGCAGGCATTGATACGGTTGGTTTATTTCTTGATTGGGCATTGCGGATACGGGTCAGCATATCAGCAACAGGATCTTGCATACTCATAGCTTTAACTCCTTACCAGCTTGCTTTACGAACACCAGGCACATCGCCTTGCATTACACGTTCACGTAATTTATTACGTGAAAGACCAAATTTACGGAAGTAACCATGTGGACGACCTGTCAAACCACAGCGATTACGCAAACGTACTGGAGATGAATTGCGTGGCAAAGCTTGCAAAGCCAACATTGCATCTAGACGCTCTTCATCGGTTGCACTGCTATTACTAACCACTTCCTTTAGCTTTGCACGCTTTTCGGCGTACTTAGCAACCATTTTTTCGCGTTTCAACTCGCGATTAACCATGCTTTTTTTAGCCATAACGTTTTACCTTATCTAAATGGGAAGCCAAATGCCTTTAATAGAGCACGACCCTGATCGTCATTTGCTGCCGTAGTTGTGATAGTAATATCTAAACCACGAATACGATCAATTTTATCAAAGTCCACTTCAGGAAAAACAATCTGCTCTTTGATGCCAAGTGAATAATTGCCACGTCCATCAAAAGCCTTAGCTGAAAAACCACGGAAATCACGAATACGTGGAATCGCAATAGAGATTAATCGATCTAAAAATTCGTACATTTGCTCGCCACGAAGTGTAACTTTACAACCAATTGGCCATTCTTCACGAATTTTGAAACCAGCAACAGATTTACGAGCTTTTGTTACAACAGGCTTTTGACCCGCAATTACAGTCATATCTGCAAGCGCACCTTCCAATAACTTTTTATCTTGTGCTGCACCACCCACACCCATATTTAGAGTGATTTTAGTGATTTTCGGTACTTGCATGACGTTTTCCAAGCCAAGCTCATTTTTGATTTTTTGCTTCAGCTGGTCATTGTATAATGATTTTAATCTTGCCATTAGTTAATTACCCTTTATAAATTACGCAGTCGCCACTACTTCACCAGTAGAACGATAGATGCGCACTTTTTTGCCATCTGCATTCACCTGGTAAGCAATACGGTCTGCTTTTTGGGTTGTTGCATTATAAATTGCAACATTTGAAATATGTAAAAATGCTTCTTGCTTAATAATGCTACCCTCTTTACCCAACATTTGATTAGGTTTTTGATGTTTGGTTACAATATTAATACCTTCCACTTTTACACGGTCTGCTTTAACCGCCAAAATTGTGCCTTGCTTGCCTTTATCTTTGCCAGCAATCACAACCACGGTATCGCCTTTGCGTAACTTTGCCATAAGATGCCTCTAAAAAAGGTTACAGTACTTCTGGTGCAAGTGAAACAATTTTCATAAATTGTTCAGTACGTAATTCACGGGTTACTGGCCCAAAAATACGTGTTGCAATCGGTGCTTTGTTGTTGTTTAGAATAACTGCTGCATTGTCATCAAAACGCAATACAGAACCATCGGGACGACGTACGCCTTTTTTGGTACGTACTACAACGGCATTCATTACATCGCCTTTTTTAACGCGACCACGAGGAATGGCTTCTTTAACAGTTACTTTGATAATATCACCAACAGACGCATAGCGACGATGAGACCCGCCCAATACCTTGATGCATTGTACACGTCTTGCACCACTATTATCTGCAACTTCCAGCATTGTTTCAGTCTGAATCATCGCATTACTCCATAATAATTCTAAGCAGTAAAAACCACTTGCTGCTAAATCTCGTAAATCCAATAAATGGATAATTTAAAGGATGCACATTATACTAGCAAATGGCTTTTAATGCAAATAACTTAAATTTTTACTGCAGTCTCAACCACATCCACCAAAGTCCAAGATTTGGTCTTTGAAATAGGACGAGTTTCTTTGATACGTACGATATCGCCTTCTTGACAAACATTATTCTCGTCATGAGCTTTTAGTTTGGTTGAGCGGCGAACTTGCTTGCCATACATTGGGTGGCGAATTTGGCGTTCAACCAACACTACAATGGACTTATCCATCTTGTTGCTGATTACTTTGCCAGTTACGACGCCAACTTCTTGAGTTTGGATATTCTCGCTCATGCATCGCCTCTTTGTTTTTCATTAATTAAAGTCAAAATCTTAGCAATCATACGACGATTGGCTTTGACTTCATGAGTGTTACCTAGCTGACCTGTTGCTTTTGCCATACGCAGACGAAACGCATCCAACTGTTTTTCATCAAGCAATTGAGCCAACTCTTCTACAGATTTATCACGCAATTCGCTGGTTTTCATTACATAACCGTCCGTTTAACAATGGTGGTTTTAAAAGGAAGTTTGGCTGAAGCTAGTGTTAAAGCCTCACGAGCAAGCTCCTCACTAACACCCTGAATTTCATAAAGCATTTTACCAGGCTTGATTTCAGCAACCCAATATTCAACAGGACCTTTACCTTTACCCATACGAACTTCTAAAGGTTTTTCGGTAATTGGCTTGTCTGGGAAAACACGAATCCAAATCTTACCACCACGTTTAATGCGACGAGCAATAGTACGACGGGCTGCTTCGATTTGGCGAGCAGTCATACGACCACGACCAATAGATTTTAGACCAATTTCACCAAAGGCAACTGTGCTACCACGTTGGGCAAGACCTGTGTTACGTCCTTTGTGCATTTTGCGAAACTTGGTGCGTTTTGGTTGTAACATAGCTTAACCTCTGTCTGAATTACGGCGACCGTTATTGCGACCACGACGCTTAGGTGCACGAGTCTTATCTTCGGTTACCGGATTATAAACACTATTCATGCCATCTAGAATTTCACCACGGAAAATCCAAACTTTAACACCAATAGTACCATAGGTGGTTTCTGCACGAACTTCTGAATAATCAATATCGGCACGCAAGGTATGCAATGGCACACGACCTTCGCGATACCATTCTGTGCGAGCAATTTCAGCACCGCCCAAACGACCTGATAATTCAACTTTAATGCCTTGAGCACCAGCACGCATACTGTTTTGAACTGCACGCTTCATAGCGCGACGGAACATAACACGGCGCTCAAGCTGGCTTGCGATACCAACAGCAACCAAGCGAGCATCTAAATCGGGTTGGGTGATTTCTTGAATATTAACCTGAGCAGGAACACCCATCAATTTGGTTAACTCTTTTTGCAAGGCTTCAATGTCGGCACCTTGCTTACCAATAATTACGCCAGGACGGGCACTATGGATAGTGATTTTAGCAGCACCTGTTGGGCGCTCAATACTGATATTACTTACCATAGCTTCTTTTAGTTTATTGCGCAAAAAATCGCGCACTTTAAAATCATTTAGTAAGTAGTCTTTGTACTGCTTTGGATTGGCGTACCAGTTAGCATTATGCTTTTTAATTACGCCCAAACGGATGCCAATTGGATGTACTTTTTGACCCATAATTATTCCCCTACCTTAACAGTGATATGACAAGTGCGCTTGCTGATTCGGTCAGCACGACCCTTGGCACGGGGCATAATACGCTTCAATGTGATACCTTCATCTACATAGATGGTAGAAACACGTAGCTTATCAATGTCTAAACCATTGTTATGTTCTGCATTTGCAATAGCAGACTGTAGGCATTTCTTAACTAATTTAGCACCTTTTTTATTGCTAAACGTCAAAATATCTAAAGCGCGCTCGATTGGCTTACCACGAACTTCGTCCGCAACCAATCTTACTTTTTGTGCCGAAATAGCGGCACCACGTAATTTTGCAGTTACTTCCATGGTAGTACCTTATCTCTTAGATTTCTTATCAACGCCATGACCGCGATAACTGCGAGTCGGAGCGAATTCACCTAGTTTATGACCAACCATTTGTTCGCTAACTATCACAGGCACGTGAGTACGACCATTATGGACAGAGATGGTTAGCCCTACCATTTGTGGCAAAATCATTGAGCGACGAGACCAAGTTTTAATTGGTTTGCGACTATTGGTTTCAAGAGCATTTTCAACCTTAGCCCACAAATGCGCATCAATGAACGGACCTTTTTTCAATGAACGAGGCATGAATTATTCCTTATTTCTTGGCACGACGGCGACGGATAATCATACTGTCAGTACGCTTATTAGAACGAGTCTTCAGACCCTTAGCTTTCTGACCCCAAGGACTGGTAGGATGTTTACCAAAGTTACGTCCTTCACCACCACCATGTGGGTGATCAATTGGGTTCATTGCTGTACCACGAACAGTAGGACGAACACCACGCCAGCGTGCTGCACCAGCTTTACCTAGTGATTTTAGATTGTTTTCAGTATTTGATACTTCACCAATTACCGCACGGCAATTTGAATGAACGCGGCGAGTTTCACCTGAACGCAGACGAACAATCACATAAACACCATCACGGCCAAGTAATTGAACTGCAGCACCAGCAGAACGTGCGATCTGAGCACCTTTGCCAATTTTTAGTTCAATGTTATGAATAACGGTACCCACTGGGATATTTTTTAGGGGCAAACAGTTACCTGGACGAATTGGAGAGTTCTCACCTGATTGAACTTGGTCACCAACAGCTAATTTTTTTGGTGCAATGATGTAACGACGCTCACCATCTGCATATTTCAATAACGCGATATGCGCTGTACGGTTTGGATCGTATTCAATACGCTCAACTACTGCTGGAATATTGTCCTTGTTACGTTTAAAATCAACTAAACGATAATGCTGCTTGTGTCCACCACCAATATGACGAGTGGTAATACGGCCATTGTTGTTACGACCACCAGTTTTTGCTTTTGATTCAACAAGTGGTGCATATGGACGACCTTTATATAGGTGTGGATGCACAACTTTCTCAACAAAGCGGCGACCTGGTGATGTAGGTTTTGCTTTTACGATAGGCATTTTTGTTATCCTTATTCGTTATTCGCTGTTTCACTAGTGACTTCTTCACCAGCACCGGTTTGTACGTCTGTACCTGTTTTTAAAGTAACATACGCTTTTTTAACGTCGCTACGACGTCCAACTACACGACCAAAACGTTTTGTTTTGCCTTTAATATTTAATGTGTTTACTTTTACAACTTTAACACCTTCAAACATCAACTCAACAGCTTTTTTAATTTCACGTTTGGTAGCACTGCTATCTACTTTGAAAACTTGCACGCCAAGGGTATCGCCTAAACGTTGAGATTTTTCAGAAAAAACAGGGGCTTTTAGTACTTGATATAGTCTTGCGTTGCTCATGCAAGTGCCTCCTCAAATTGTTTGGCTGCTTCTACTGTCATGATGACTTTATCAAAAGAAACCAAGCTCACTGGATCAACTTCGCGAGCACCTAACACATTCACATGTGGAATGTTACGTGCTGACAAATATAAGTTTTCATCAACTTCATGAGTAACAATCAATGCACGTGGAGCATTTAATTCAGCTAATTTTGCAATCAATTCTTTGGTTTTAGGTGCAGAAACACTGATATTATCAACTAATACCAAACGGTCTTGACGAACTAATTCAGCCAAAATGCACTGCATTGCGCCACGATACATTTTACGGTTTACTTTTTGCGACCAATCTTGTGGCTTAGCTGCAAAAGCACGACCACCACCAACCCAAATTGGTCCACGAATAGAGCCAGCGCGAGCGCGACCAGTACCTTTTTGACGCCATGGCTTTTTGCCACCGCCAGAAACTTCACCACGTGTTTTTTGGGCACGAGTACCTTGGCGTGCACCAGCCAGGTAAGCAGTTACCACTTGGTGTACTAAGGCTTCATTGAACACACGACCAAAGGTCACTTCTGAAAGTTCAACCGCCGTACCTGTAACAGTTTTTAAATTCACGTTAATCCCCTTTACTAGGCTTTGACTGACGGACGTACGATTACATCGCCACCGTTGGCACCTGGAAGTGCACCTTTGATGACTAGTAAACCTCGTTCAGTATCCACAGACACGATTTCAAGCCCCTGAACAGTAACACGCTTGTTACCCATTTGACCTGGCATCTTTTTACCTTTAAACACTTTACCTGGTGTTTGGTTTTGACCTGTTGAACCAAGAACACGGTGTGATACTGAGTTACCATGAGAAGCATCTTGAGTACGGAAATTGTGACGCTTCACACCACCTTGGAAACCTTTACCTTTGCTTTGACCAGTCACATCAACCAACTGACCTACAGTAAATAAATCTGCCAAAATTTCTGCACCAACTTCACGACCTTCTAGGTCAGCCTCATCAGCACGAAATTCCCAAACACCTCTACCAGCGGCAACACCAGCTTTAGCAAAGTGTCCTTTTTGTGCAGCAGTTACACGGCTTTCACGACGCTCACCTGTGGTTACTTGGATTGCGTTATAACCATCGGTATCTACTGTTTTGATTTGTGAAATGCGGTTAGCTGTAACCTCAACTACTGTTACAGGGATAGATGCGCCTGCTTCAGTAAAGATTCGGGTCATGCCGCATTTTTTACCGACTAAACCAATCGCCATTTTAGACCTCTTAACTTGTTAATCGTTTATATTAAACCAGCGTTCATTAGCCTAAGGCGATTTGAACATCAACACCAGCTGCCAAATCTAATTTCATCAAAGCATCTACTGTTTTATCAGTAGGTTGCACGATGTCAATCATGCGTTTATGGGTGCGAATTTCATACTGGTCACGAGCGTCTTTATTGACGTGTGGTGATGTCAATACGTTGAACCGCTCAATACGAGTCGGCAAGGGAACAGGTCCACAAACTTGTGCGCCTGTACGCTTTGCAGTATCGACAATCTCTTGTGCCGACTGATCAATCAGACGATGGTCGAAAGATTTTAGTCGGATACGGATTCTCTGGTTAGCCATGCCAACAAGCTCCTAATAAGTAGTATTATAACTTCCATCTTAATGATTTCAGTCATTATTTAATCAATTTTTTCAAAGCATTTTTTAGATAAAATAAAATTTTCCTATTAATCTAACTTTCATTAGTAACAGGAAATTTAGATTTTGAAGTGCCAAAAACGATGCTTCGGCTGTGGCGTTGTTGATATTTACCTAATTTGGAAGGCAAGTATATCAAAGAATAAATACAACGCTAAACTAAAAGTGCTGACATTATACATGTTTTTTGATAAAACACAAGTTATTTTATCTAAATTTTTAGCTGAAAATTATAAAAACTTTAAGGTGTATTGTTCAGGCAAATAATCTGTCCTAGTCTGTAGCGTTGGTGATAATTGATTTTGTAGATTAAGCTGGCTTAACAACTGACTTTCTTGCAAATATTGAATCACAGCTAAAGAAGCATTGATATTTATTTGTTGATAATTTTGATCATGCATTGGTTTTTCTAATATTTTTTGAATAATTTCAAAAGCGATGGTTTTAGCACTCTTAACTTTGCCACTGCCCTGACAAGTAGGGCAAGTTTGGCTTAAATAATTATTTAATGTGTCTTGTTGTCTTTGGCGCAATAAAATAGCAATGTCTGCTTTTTCGACATAGGTGATTTGTGTATTTATTTTATCTGTTGTCGCTTTATATTCTAATAAATTCAAAACTTCTTTTTTATGGTTATTTGATTTCATATTAATAAAATCAATGACAATAATACCGCCAATTTTTCTTAAAAGTAGTTCATAAAAAATTGTATAAATTGCTTCTATATTAATTTTTTGATAAATATTTAAAATATCTTTGGTTTTTGAACCCGAATTTACATCAATTACTGTCATTGCTTCGGTCTGTTCAATCATTAAAAAACCACCTGATGGTAAATCTACACGATGATTTAAAATATGATTAAAATATTTTTCCACACCAAATTGTTCAAATAAGTTTTTATGTGGATAGTAGTGAATATTTGGTACAAAATTATAAAAAAATTTATTAGCAAAATCAATTACTTGATTATATATTAGCTGGTCATCAATAAAAATATTAGCATCTGATTCAACTTCGTGAATCTCTTGTAAAAAAATAGGTATCTGCTGGTATAATAAAGCAGGTTTTTTATATTGGGGTTTTTTTTGCAAAATGAATTGCCAGATTTCACTTAAATAAATCAGCTCATTGATTAAATCTTTTTGGTTAGCATCTTGCGCTTGGGTACGAATAATTAATGTGCCTTTTATTGACAAATTACTTAATGACAATATTTTTTGTTTTAGATTATTTTTAATCGATTTTTTGGTGATTTTATTTGAAAATCTTATGGTAAGTTCTTTAGACTGACCTTCATTATTTGGTAGATATAAAAAATAACGTCCTGTCAATGATAATAGCATCGTTACCTTAATGCTTTTACTAGATATCGCATCTTTTTGCACTTGAACTAAAATCCGCTGACCTGTATAAAATCTCTGCAAATCAGTCGATTCAGCTATTTCTAAAAAGGCCATTTTTGCTAAACCAATATCCACAAAAATGGCTTGCAAATCAGGCAAAATTCGAGAGATGACACCAAGGTAGACATCACCCAAACGAACATCATCAGCATATTGCAATGATAATTTTTCAACCGTCTGATTGTTTAAATGTACCATGCGGGTCTGGGTTAAGATTTGACTAATTAAGATTTGTCTAGACATAATCTTTTGTCATTTGATTAATTAATGCCAAAGTTTGAGCGAGTGGTAAGCCTACAACTGCTGTGTAACTACCATTAATTTTTTCCACCCAAGCTCCGCCAATTCCCTGAATGGCATAAGCCCCTGCTTTATCCTTTGGTTCACCTGTTTGCCAATACCACTGCTTTTGAGCATCATTTAAGGTGATAAATGTAACTTCTGTTTGTGATTGAATGATTTTTTGAGCAATAATTTGTCGATTTTTGACTACACTAGCACAAACAGCGGTTAAAATTACATGGGTTTTTCCTGATAGTTTATCCCACATCAAAAAAGCATCAGCCTGATTTTTAGGCTTACCTAAAATCTCACCTGTTGGTGCAATCGCAATGGTATCGGCCGTTATTAACATTGTCAATTCATGGTTCAGTAATGTACAGGCCTTTTGAGCTTTTGATAAAACCATGCGCTGGCTATATGTTTGAGGGGTTTCATTTGGATTTAACTGTTCATCAATTTCTGCACTCAGTGTATTAAAGCAAACACCTGCTTGAGTTAATAAATCAATGCGTCTTGGCGATGTGGAGGCTAAAACAAGTTTCATCAGATAGTTTCCATTTGATAATCTTTATTAAGTAACATTTATCAATAAGCTCTATCTTTGTGCTGACTATTAATCCAATATAAAGGAAACCAAAACAAAGGAAATAGTGTAATACTGCTCATCAAAGACCCAAAACCTATCCAAGTAAATACATGATGGGAAAATGCTTGTAATATCCACAATAAAGTTTGATAAATCCCAAGCCCAATTGCCGCAAGAACCCATGCTTGGATTAATGTTAATTCCTTAGTATATAACAGCATAAATCGCAGCGCAAATGCCATTGCAACCGCACAAAACGCCTGATGCCCCAGATGTGTTCCTAATAACAAATCGCAGCTTAATCCCACCAAAAACACCGCCCAAACCGACATCATGCTTGAACGATACATAACCCAAAAAGCCAGTACCATCACCAAAAACATGGGGCGAATGCCAAAAGTATATTTTAGTGGATAAACATTGAGCATGGAAGCCACTACAAAACTGGCTACCATACCTACAATCAAAATGGTCTTAGAACTTGAATTCATGATGCGTTAGCACGCTGGGTGTGAGCAGCTGACCGATTTTTAGTGTCATCTTTAGGTTGAAGAATGAGCACAAAATCGCTGCGCAAAAAATTAGCTGCTGGCGTAACACGAATATCAGCAAAATTATCAGTGTGAGTGGTGTCAATTGCAGCAACCTTACCCACCTTATAACCAGCTGGCATACGTCCACCAAGTCCCGATGAAATCAGTTCATCACCAACTTTAACATCAGCAGTTTTAAAAATATAATCCAAACTTAAACTGTCTGGCATGCCGCCACCAGAAACCATGGCTTTTTGACCAGTACGCGCCACCACCACCGCCACGGATTGCTGCTCGTCAGTTATCAATAGCAGACGACTGGTGTCATCATAAGAATTGATAATCTGTCCTAAAATACCATTTTCATCAATTACCGTTTGACCAATTTCCACACCGTCTTTTTTACCTTTATTTAAAATAACCACCTGTTTTAAAGGGTTGCTATCAGTACCAATGACTTTGGCAAGCATTAAATGATGGGTGTTGGATAACGTTGTATTTAAGACGCCATTTAATCGAGCATTTTGTGCAATTAAGGTATCTTGCACTTGCAGCCTAGCACGCGCTTGTAATAATTCAGTTTGTAAACGAATATTTTCACGACGCAAGGCTTCTTTTGAATATGCAGTACTTTGAGCGTATTCCATCATATAAGATGGAATAACAGACACTTGATAAATTGGTTGCATTGACGCATGACTGGCACTGCGAAAAGGAGCAAACCAATGTGAATTTTGGCTGTCTAACAACATCAAAACCAATGCCAACACCAAAAATCCAAGTGTCATACGGATATATAATGGTTTTTGGGAAAAAATACTCGGCAACATTGCCAAACCTTTATCAGTATAAAATCAAATAATCATCAATAAAAACAGCAAATGCTGTTTTTATTACTAAACAAAGATAAGATTCAATGACTTATCATGAATAAAGTCTAATGCTTTACCACCACCACGGCTTACGCAAGTTAAAGGGTCTTCAGCAACAAAAACAGGCAATCCAGTTTCACGTGATAGCAATTTATCCAAATTACGCAGCAGCGCTCCACCACCAGTTAACACAATTCCACGTTCAGCAATATCTGATGACAATTCAGGTGGGGTTTGTTCAAGCGCTTCTTTTACACCTGTTACGATAGATGCTAAAGGCTCAGCTAACGCTTCTTGAATTTCACGTGAAGTCACTGTAAATGTCTTGGGCACACCTTCTGCCATGCTACGCCCGCGTACTTCTACTTCCAAATTATCTTTATCTTCATAAACTGCTGTACCCACTTCCACTTTAATACGCTCAGCAGTGGTTTCGCCAATAATACAGCCGTGGGCTTTTCTTACATAATTGATGATGGATTCATCAAACAAATCGCCACCCACACGAATAGAATCTGAATATACACAACCTGATAAAGCAATTACGGCAATTTCTGTTGTACCACCACCAATATCCACCACCATAGAACCACTAGCATCATGCACAGGAAGTCCTGCCCCAATTGCTGCCGCCATTGGCTCTTCTAGTAGATGCACGCTGTTTGCACCTGCTGAACGTACCGCTTCCTCAATAGCACGGCGCTCGACCAAAGTGGATTTACAAGGTACACAAACCACAACATTGGGGTCAGCCAAAAAGCGTTTGGCTTTAACCTTGTATATAAAATGCTTCAGCATTTTTTGGGTAACTTCAAAATCAGCAATCACCCCATCTTTTAAGGGACGAATCGCAGTAATATTATCAGGGGTACGCCCCAACATTTGTTTAGCATCAACACCAACAGCGGCAACTGTTGGGTTTTGGGTGCGATTTGCTCGCAATGCAACGACCGTTGGCTCATCAAGTACCACGCCCTTACCTGGGGAAAAAATTAAAGTATTGGCAGTACCTAAGTCAATCGCGATATTTGTGGATAAAAATCCGAGTAAGTTCATGGTTTATTTCCAAATTTTTTTACTAAAACAACAAATTTGCGATAATTAAAACAATAAAATTGCCCAAAAATTATACAAATTCTAAAAAGGTTAAGAAATGGTGCTAAATTATACCTGATTTAGACCAAAAAAATCATAATGATTTACTAAAAAAATCATCAATTTGCAATAAAATTTGTCAAAAGATAGAATTTGGTCAGATAAAACATTGATTTTTTACTCAATGTTACAAATTTTATAAAATCCGCAAATTACAAATATTCACCAAACGTTTATTTTCAGTGAGTTTGTTTTACAAATTATTTAAATAAAATTTTGTAAAAATGGTAAATGTAAATATGGTAAAATTGCCAAATTAATCCCTTATTTTAAATCTTTAGGATTATTTATGACAACTTTAACCACTGATGATATTTTGACATGCGCTCGTTTATCTCGTCTTTGTATTGATACGGACACCGCACAAAACTACGCAAGCGATTTACAAAAAATTTTAACCATGATGAGTGTCTTGTCTTCGGTAGATACAGATAATGTTGCGCCACTTGCCAACATTCATGAAAGCTGTCAGCCTTTACGCCCTGATGTTGCTGATGCTCAAATTGACCGAGATGCTTATCAAGCCATAGCTCCAAGCGTACAAGATGGCTTGTATTTAGTTCCGCAGGTGATTGAATAATAAAATACGTTATTGGTCATGAATTGGTTACCTTGTCTGAAGGTTTTATTATTAGGTATGGTAATGGGCTGTCATATTGCTTGTGCTGATTTTAATATGCTTATTAAACCGTTGACACACCAAACCCAAAATGACAAACAGCCGCTTCATCAGGCTCAAAAAATCTATCGTATTTTAGTCAGTAAACAGTACAGCAAACTAAACGCTCATGGTGCGTTTTGCGATGTATGCTTACACCACCTCCAACCAGTACGTTCGCCATTTTTCAGATACCAACAAAGTGTTTAACCAAAAAGATTTTAATAGGTATTTGATAAAATCCAAAATTCACTTTACTTGGCAACAAAAAGATGGTTCTGGTAATTATTTAGTAACTTCTTTAGCAAATTATCTAGATACTAGGGTGCGTGCTGATACATTAAAAACCCAACCATCCATATAAAACACACTCAAAAACTTAGTAATCATTTTGATGATAGCACTAAAGCGTATTGGGGGTACTGTGGATTTTCTTGATAAAGGTTCACAAAAATGGGATTATATGGCTTGGCGACTGTTGCGACTGGTTTTTAAAAGATTATCAAAGCAGTTATTATCTAATTGCTATTATTAACGACGAATGGACGGTTTGATTTCGTCATTGTATTTACAATATTATTTTATTTAAGTGTCTTATTATGTCAAATTTACATACTCTATCTGTTGATGAAATTGTTTCAGGTCTTGCCAAAAAAGAATTTTCCAGCCTTGAGCTGACCAACTGTTTACTTGAGCGCATTCAAAGTCATGACAAAAATATTAACAGCTTTATTACATTAACTGCTGATATTGCACAAGAAAACGCTAAACTTGCCGATAGTTTACGAGCAAATGGTGATAACCGTCCTTTGCTTGGTGTTCCTGTGGCACACAAAGACAATATGTGTACAAAAGGCGTGCTAACGACCGCAGGTTCAAGGATTTTATACAATTTTAAATCACCCTACGATGCTACCTTGGTAGAAAATATTGCCAATGCTGGTTTTATCAACCTTGGTAAACTCAACATGGATGAATTTGCCATGGGTTCAGATAACGAAAAATCCTACTATGGCGCAGTACACAACCCTTGGGATTTACAACGTGTGCCAGGCGGCTCATCAGGTGGTAGTGCAGCAGCAGTTGCGGCAGGGTTTGTGCCTGTAGCAACTGGTTCAGATACAGGCGGCTCAATCCGTCAGCCCGCTAGTTTTTGTGGGGTTACAGGTATTAAGCCCACTTATGGACAAGTATCTCGTTATGGTGTGATTGCCTACGCATCCAGTCTTGACCAGGCTGGTTCGTTTGGTAAGTCTGCATTAGATTGTGCCTACCTACTTCATGCTATGTCAGGCTATGACCCCAAAGATGCTACCAGTATTAAAATTGAAGTTCCTGATTTTATTCAAGAAATTAAAGCAGCTCCAACTGACAATCAACCGTTAAAAGGTTTGCGCATTGGCATTGCTAAAGCCTACTTTGGACAAGGTTTAAATGCCGAAGTAGAAAATCAAATCCGTAAAGCTCTTGCCACTTATGAAGAGCTTGGGGCAAGTATTGTGGAAGTAGATATTACCGACCCTGCAATTACTTTAGCAACTTACTACCTATTAGCCCCCGCCGAAGCATCATCTAATTTATCCAGATACGATGGTGTGCGATTTGGTTACCGCTGTGAAAACCCAACAGATTTGCAAGATTTATATACCCGAAGCCGCTCTGAAGGTTTTGGTGAAGAAGTCAAACGCCGTATCATTATGGGAACTTATGCGCTTTCAACAGGCTACTTTGACGCTTATTACACCAAAGCCCAAAAAGTGCGTCGCATTATCTTAAATGATTTTAAACAGGCTTTCTCAAAATGCGATATCATAGCAAGCCCTACCGCTCCAACTACTGCCTATAAATTAGGTGAAGACTTAGACCCTGCTAGTATTTATTTAGGTGATGTTTATACCATTGGTGTCAACCTAGCAGGGCTGCCAGCGTTATCACATCCTGTAGGTATGGCAAATGGCTTGCCAGTTGGATTGCAACTGATTGGCAATCACTGGGCAGAAAGTGAACTTTTAAAAACTGCCCATGTATTTCAAGCAAATAGTGATTATCATCTTAGCATGCCAGCTTTGTAGAAAACTTGATAACAATCGCGATGCGTAGTTGCACATTGATAAACAGTAAAGAATTTTATGATTGCATAAGTTTAGTTTTTTTAAAACTTAAATTTTAGGAAGAAATTATGACCCAACAAGCCCCATTAATTGATGGTTATGAAGTAATTATTGGTATTGAAATCCACTGCCAACTCAACACCCAAAGCAAAATTTTCTCAAATGCACCAACCGATTTTGGAGCCGAAGCTAATACTCAAGCCACCATCGTGGATTTGGGGTTTCCAGGAGCATTGCCCGTTCTGAATGAAGGCGTGATTGAACGTGCGTTAAAGTTTGGCTTGGGTGTCAATGCCAAACTTGGGCTTTATAACACCTTTGACCGCAAAAACTATTTTTATCCAGATTTACCAAAGGGCTACCAAACCACCCAAATGGCAAACCCAATCGTTGGTGAAGGTTATATTGATATTTTGGTCAATGCTGGCGAAAAAAATGAATACACCAAAAGAATTGGCATTACCCGTGCCCATTTGGAAGAAGACGCAGGCAAATCCGTTCATGACGCTGTGCCACAAATGACAGGCGTAGATTTAAACCGCGCAGGCACGCCTTTAATTGAGATTGTCTCTGAACCAGATATGCGTTCAGTCACTGAAGCGGTCGCTTACGTCAAGACCATTCATGAATTGGTTACTTGGCTTGGCATTAGTGATGCGGTCATGGCTGAAGGGTCGTTTCGTGCTGATATTAACGTTTCTGTACATAAACCAAATACACCATTTGGCACTCGTTGTGAATTAAAAAACCTAAATTCGTTTCGCTTTATTGAGCGTGCAATCAAATCAGAAATTGAGCGACAAATTGACGTGCTTGAAGATGGTGGAAAAATCATCCAAGCTACTCGTTTGTATGACCCAGAAAAAGATGAAACTCGCGCTATGCGCACCAAAGAAGAAGCCAACGATTACCGTTATTTTCCCTGCCCCGACCTACTTCCTGTCATGATTTCAGATGAAACCTTGGCAAACGTTAAGACAGATATGCCAGAACTTCCCAGCTCTCGCAAAGCGCGTTTTGTTAGCGAACTTGGTCTTTCTACTTACGATGCCAATGTACTCAATGGCGGGCGTGAGTTATCAGATTATTTTTTACAATTAATTGATTTAATTGGTAAAAATAATGCAAAAGTTGGTGCAAACTGGGTGATGGGCGAACTATCTGGGGCCTTAAACAAAGCCGATTTAACCATCAATAAATCCCCTATTAGTGCCGAACGCCTTGCAGGTCTTATTAATCGCATTAACGACAATACCATCAGTGGCAAAATCGCCAAACAAGTTTTTCATTTGATGTGGGAAAATAATGATAAAACAGCTGACCAAATCATTGCTGAACACGGTCTAAAACAAGAAACAGATACTGGTGCAATTGAGACCATCATTAAAGAAGTGCTCGATAATAACCCAAAAATGGTGGAAGAATATAAATCTGGTAAAGAAAAAGCGTTTAATGGGCTAGTTGGTCAGGCTATGAAAGCCAGTAAAGGCAAAGCCAACCCATCAGCAGTAAATGAACTGATGAAAAAGATGCTTAGTTAATCATTCTAAGATAATACAAAACCCACATAATGTGGGTTTTGTTTTTTGGTGCCGATTTAAAACATTTGTTTAAAAATTTTTGCAATTAAACGTCGTAATCAAACATAGCACTGATGGATTCTTCATTATTGATACGACGCAAGCTTTCAGCAATCATCGGAGCAATGGAAACTTGACGAATTTTTGGGCAATTTTTTGCTTTTTCTGTTAAAGGAATGGTATCGGTTACCACGATTTCATCAAGGGCTGAATCGCTAATGGTTGAGATGGCATTACCCGATAATACAGGGTGGGTAATATAACCAACAACACGGCGCGCGCCTTTATCTTTTAAGGCTTTGGCGGCTTTACACAATGTGCCTGCGGTATCTACAATATCATCAACAATCACACAATCTCTATCTTTGACGTCGCCAATAATATGCATGACTTCAGATTCGTTAGCCTTGGCACGGCGTTTATCAATAATTGCAAGGTCTGCGTCCCCTAGTGATTTTGCCATGGCACGAGCACGCACCACACCGCCAACATCAGGTGAAACCACCATCAAATTTTCGTAATGTTGTTGTCTTAAGTCATTCAATAAAACAGGCGTACCATATAAATTATCTACAGGTACATCAAAAAAGCCTTGGATTTGGTCAGCGTGTAAATCCACCACGGTTACTCGGTCAATCCCACCAATGGACAGCATGTCAGCCACCACGCGAGCAGAGATTGGCACGCGAGCAGAACGGCTGCGACGGTCTTGACGAGCATAGCCAAAATAAGGAATCACTGCAGTGATGCGTCCTGCGCTAGAACGGCGAAGTGCGTCGGCAAGCAGCACCACTTCCATCACATTATCATTGGTCGGCGCACAGGTCGGCTGTATGATAAATACGTCTTTTCCGCGAACATTTTCTTTGACTTCAACAGCAATTTCACCATCAGAAAAACGCTGAATAACAGCTTTACTTAAAGGAATGTGAAGATGATTGGCAACGGTTTGGGCAAGCTGGGGATTGGCGTTGCCTGAAAAAACAGCCATATATGACATGACAAAATCCTATGCTGGAAAATAATAAAGTTGCAATCTGTGGACTAAAAGCAAGGCTTATCAATCCAAGACCAATTGGCGGGTTAGGGATATATTTTAGCATTTTTGGCTTAATATCGCCATATTTTTCAAAAGACAAAACCAGTCTTGGCAGACTGGTTTTAAAAAAAATAGATACATTAATCCAATGGCACTCCGATACGGCGAGCGACTTCTTCATAGCCTTCCACCACATCACCCAAACCTTGACGAAAACGGTCTTTATCCAGTTTTTTCTTAGTTTGTTTGTCCCATAAACGGCAGCCATCGGGTGAAAACTCATCACCAAGCACAACCCGACCATGAAATAAACCAAATTCCAATTTAAAATCTACCAGCATTAAATCTGCTTTGTCAAAAATTTGGCTTAAGACTTCATTGACTTTATGAGTCAGTGCGTGCATTTGAGCAAGTTCATCGGCGCTGGCATAACCCAAAGCAATAGCGGTTGATTCAGATAACATGGGGTCGCCCAATTTATCGTCCTTATAAAACAGCTCATACGTTGGCGGAACCAAAGGCTGACCTTCGGTTAAGCCCAAACGCTTCACCAACCCGCCTGCAGCATAATTGCGCACCACGCATTCCACAGGAATCATTTTTAAGCGTTTAACCAATACTTCATCATCGGATAATTGACGCTCAAAATGAGTTTCTACGCCTGCTTCTTGCAGTTTTTGCATGATAAAAGTATTAAAACGATTGTTTACTTTTCCCTTGCGGTCTAGCTGAGCAATTTTTTCGCCATTAAACGCTGAAGCATCATTGCGAAAATGTAAAATTAGATAATCTGAATTATCCGTTTCATAAACGGATTTGGCTTTACCTGTGTAGAGTAGATTTTGTTTTTGCATAAAAATTCTCTCTTTTAATTTAAGGAGTTACGCTTGGTGGTCTAGGAAGCTGATACTGTGTACCTTGAGCGTTGGACAGCTCTAAAGTATTTTGCGATTTGGTTGGGATGATAGGGTATAGTGGCACAAAATCACCACTGGCTTGATTTTTAGGTAATTTAATCGGGTCTAATTGATGGCTTTTTTGATAGTTTAATGTGCCATTATTGCGTTTATTTAACACGCCTTTAACGCCAGAGCAGCCCGACAAAACCACGGCAGTGGCTAAAAAAATGGTTGTTATTTTTATCATCTTCATAAAATCCCCTTATAATAATTGAGCTTTTTGTAAAGCGTCATCCATCCGTGCTTGATTGGCTTTGGATAACCACACAAGCGGTAAACGAATGCCCGTATCAATTTTGCCCATTTTGTATAAAGCGTACTTGGCAGGCTGAGGACTGGATTCGCAAAATAAATCTTGATGTAAATGCTTGATGGTATCATTTAACTGGTTGGCAGCGTCAAAATCTCCTGCAAGTGCCAATTTGAAAATCTGGCTCATTGCTTTTGGGGCAACATTAGAAGTAACCGAAATATTGCCCTTTGCGCCCAATCTCACCAGCTCAATGGCGGTTGCATCATCGCCAGACAATACAACCAGATGGTCTTTAACGGCATTGATAAGTTTTTCACCACGAGCCAAATCACCCGTTGCATCTTTAATGGCAACAATGTTTTCAATCGTCATCAAGCGCTCAACGGTTTCTTGGGTCATATCCACCACCGTACGACCTGGCACATTATAAAGCATTTGTGGCATATCCACCGCCTCAGCAATCGCCTTGTAATGCTGATAAATACCCTCTTGGGTGGGTTTGTTGTAATACGGAACAACCAGCAGTGCGCAATCTGCTCCAACTTTTTTGGCAAATGAAGTCAGTTCAATCGCTTCAGCAGTATTATTAGCGCCAGTTCCTGCAATCACGGGCACTCGCCCTGCTACTTTTTGCACAAAAAATTCAATCACTTTACGATGTTCTTCCATGGATAACGTTGCTGCTTCGCCCGTTGTACCAACTGCCACCAAAGCATCCGTGCCTTCTTGGATCTGCCAATCAATTAATTTTTCTAATGCTGGGTAATCCACTTCTCCTGTTTGGGTCATGGGCGTAACCAATGCCGTAATTGAGCCTTTAAGCCTTGTTTTAATCGCATCATACGTTGTCATAATCCACCTAATGTGATTTGCTCTAATTTAAACGGATGTTAGTTTATCACATTTTTATTGCATTTGCAACAAACGATTCAATAATAACAAAAAGCCGGATGAAAACCGGCTTCTTCATATGTTGTTTCTTTAAAATTATTCTTGATTTTTTCTCAAATTTTTAAGATGAAAACGACGCTTGAGTGAAGC